>OGFY01002048.1_pt1 | contig 12960 bp, 7 predicted proteins | sample 1570951 | NCBI WGS metagenome assembly OGFY01 (sample SAMEA2581942, study PRJEB24529) | metagenome | biome: Human gut stool | place: China | collected 2011
TTATATGTATATGAAACTTAGAAATTTATTATTCGGGACAATGATCGCTTGCGCGTTTGCGGCGTGTTCAAACGAGGATGATCCTATCGTAGGACCGGATCAACCGCAAACAGGGGAAAATAACGCAACACTGACTATTTCTGTGAAAAATGTGGCTAGAAGTTTGACTAAAGCTGCAGCGGAGGGGACACAGACTGAAAATGAAGCTAAAATTACAAACTTAACAGTTGCTCTTTATGATGCTGAAACTGGAGCGCTTGTCGCTTCAACCTCTGATATTGCCAATGAGGATGCTGCTGCGGATAATGATGAGGTTCAATTTGCCGGACTGACAGAAGGTGCGCAATTACGTGCTATCGCATTTGCTAATATGCCTGAAATCTCACTGGCTGGTACAACAATTGACAACTTTGTATCTCCTGTATATACGATGCCAGCTGCCGGATTCGCAGAAAATTATTTACCAATGAGTAGTGGTTTGTCTGATCCATTCACTTTACAAGCAGGTAAAAACTATTATGGATATACTAAAACAGCGGGAGAAGGTGAACATATTCTTGTAGCAGATCCCTTGTACTTGATAAGAAATGTAGCGCGCATTGATTTTACGGGACTTAGCTTAGACATGACTAGAGCTGCAAAAGATGTATACGTTGAAGGAATTGCGACGATTGTACCAGAATGTGTATTCATCATGCATGGGCGGACGAAGTCCAATGCAGCAGATATGGGTAATGGCAATAGCTGGTGGAATGTCGTTAGCAATACCGTATGGGGTAATGTGTCCGCAACTTATGCTGCTAATGCTACAGATTATGCTTCAGGTTATAGAGGAGATTTCGTGAATGATGACGCTATGTTTACGAATATGAGAGGTTCTATTATTGAAGGATACAAGGCCAGTTTACCAGCCACCGCATTGGTACAGAATATCGCAACTGAAGATGGTGTGTCTGCGACTATCACAATCGCCCCTAAATTCTATGTGTTCGAAAATCCCCAAGTTAAGGCTGCTCGTGAATTGAATGGTGCTGAAAATTTCAAACCAGAGGATCTTGCAACTGAAATTGTAGTTAAAGGTACTTATAAGCTTGAAAATGCTAAAAAGAGCGGAAGTGATGCAGTATACAACTATGCGGAGAAAACAGCATATTGGCCTATTAAAATTGCTGCGACGAATGAAATGGCAGCAGCTACGGCTGAGTATTTAAAGGATGGAAAGATCCATCGTAATATAATTTACAGTATTGACGCAACTTTAGCCGGTAGAGGATATGATGATCCTACTGTTCCTCCAACAGACTTTGTTGAATTGTTTGTTAAGACAAAGGTTCTTGATTGGGGTAGCGCAAATCAATCTTCAGTTGTCGAATAATATCTATTCTTTGAATAACGTCCAAAAGGCATTCCTTTTATCGGGAGTGCCTTTTTTGCATGTATAATTCTGGTTATAAATTGATCCGGAGACTACAAAATTTACTATCTTTTCCTTATGATGGCGATCCCATATGTCTTGAACCTAAGAGCCGGAATATTATTTCATGAGAATATCTACAATATCTACAATTCAACCTCATACTTATTGTAAATAAATATGTTATATAGTGGTTGCAGATGGAATAACATCTACAATTTTCATTCTGCATCTACCATGTTTTAATGGGAAACGCAAAAAAATCACTTCCCAAGCTTGCGGACTCGTATATTTAGTATTATACGATTTTATAAGAGACAAACAAAGGGATTAAAGCCAATAAGAGTTTCAATAGGTGAAGTTAGTGGTTTCATACTGAAGAAACTTTTATTTCATACTAAAGAAACAAAAGTTTCTCTATAGCAAAACTTTTGTTTTTCTATGCAAAAAAACTATTATTTATTGAAATACAGGATGTTATGTATTATTTATCGTTAGTGGTAATTGTTCGTGCTAATCTTTCTGGTAACCTAATGATGGTAGATCGAAGTTTGTAGTGGTAGCTGTTCACTATCTACCACCACAAGATAAATTATTTACAATCAAAAAATTACATAAATAATGGTAGATATGGTAGATGATTTAGATTCTCTACACATAGAACGATGTCTGGTGCGTGTCCGGGGAGAACAACTTCTTAAACATAAATCTTTTAACTTTCTAATTCAGCCAACGGACATTGATATATATTATAACAAAAGGCATTCCCTGTTGATAGAGAATGCCTTTTGATTATTATTCAAAGAATAAGTATTATTCGATAACAGGAGCTTGAGTGGCTGTACCCCAGTTCATAACCATTGTCTTTACAAACAAGTCAGCTGTAGGATCCCCCTTAGGAAGAGTAGGATCTGCATAACCATTACCTGCGATAGTAGCAGAAATGTTATAAACCACGTTTCTATGTACCTGACCATAATATGTGTCTTCACTATCTAATCCATCGATACCAATCTTTATCGGCCAATAGCGCAATACAGGAGTACTCTCTTCGCCGAATGTCCAAGATGTGTTATCGTTCATTATAGCTTTTATATAAACTTCACCACTGATTACCAATTCGGATGCCAAAGTTGTTTTATCCAAGACGAAAGCCTGGCCTTCTTCTTCCGGATCTTCTTGTTCTCTGGCCGCTTTTGTCTGATCATTAGGCAACACATAAAAATATAAAGAATTAGCAAGAGTAATTGCTTTACTTCCGGTAATAGCAGTACCATCCCAATTCTGAGTATATGTTGTTTCTGCTGTACTCAATGCCTTTATATAATTAGCAGCATCGACAGTTCCAGCAAAACGGCCGAATGAGTTACTAGAGTTAGTCCCGGAATAATAATCATCTCCATCAGCAGTTTCATAAGTAGTGGCAATATTACCCCAAACCTTATCTGGCAGATTGAACCACTCTGTATTACTTTGGCTTTGGTCTGCCACCTTAGCTTTTGTACGACCATGTAATACAAAAACATCCTTAGGCACAAACTTAATCGTTCCTGATTTGTATTTTTGACTATTATTAACCTTGACTTGAGTCATATCCAAAGAAAGAGCACTCAATTCCACACGAGCCACATTTCTAATTAATCCTAAAGGTTTTCCAGATTCAATACTGTGTCCTCCTGTAGTGTTTGAGTAACCATAATAATTTTCACCTTCGGCAAGAGTGAATTTAGGGCTAATACCACTACTCATAGGTAACCCATTCGCTCCTTCTCCGGAAAAGACATAGTAAGCAGATGTCAACTCAAAAGAGTTAGCGGTTGCGGTAAGAGCATCCTTTGGAACATTCGCGAAAGCCAAAGCACGATAAGAAGCACCAGCCTTTAATCCCTTAAACTGAATCTCATTGTTTGAATTAGTTTGCTCTTCATCCTTATTAGCAGTAATATCACTAACTTGCAAGAATGTCCCATCCTCATTATAAAGTACCACAAACAAATTGTGAATCGCAGTTTCGCCCTCTTTAGCATTAGAATCATCAGCAGCTTTTGTCTGTGTATTCTTTGCCAAATTCTTTACCACAACTGTAAGATCCGCAATCCCTGTCTCCGGTGTCGGATCCACGCTAGGGATAGGATCATCCTCGTTTGAACACGCCGCGAACACGCAAGCGATCATTGTCCCGAATAATAAATTTCTAAGTTTCATATACATATAATTTTATGAGTTAATAAATCTTTTATATAAACCTTTCTTTCTCAATTGCTTTTTAAGTTTTCAGTCACATAACAAGAACTCTTTGTTCAAATCTTCCCCATGACCAATCTGTTGTTCGTTAATGACATTGCAAAGGTATTTGGACGATAAAAAAAAGTAAATAGGTGTTACTTTCATAAATAAGAGGTAAAACTATAAATTTTCATTCGGGATATTTTCGGGCTGATTAGCACCGTTGTAAGGCTATCAAAAAGAGGTTGAAAAATATCGTTTCAAAAAACAAATAAAAAATTTTGCCATTCCCCGACGATTATTCGGGAAATGGCAAAACGATTAATTCTTACCCGGCAGATACTGTGAAGGAGTGACGCCGTATTGTTCCGTAAAACGCTTACGGAAAGTGGCGGTATCGTTGAAGCCGACCATTTCCGAAACCTCTTGGATAGAGTATCGCTGCATACTGATCAGCTCGGCGGCTTTCTTCAAACGTACCATACGGGTAAGCTCCAATATACTACTATCCGAGTAGAGTTTTATCTTTCTATATAATGTAGGGAGACTCATGTTTAAAGAATCCGCCAAAATCTTCGCCTCAAAACTAGGGTCATCCAAATGTTTCTCGATCGTTGAGATAACCGCATCCATAAAAAGATTGGAAGGGGAATCATCTTTCTTTACCGTTTTCTCTCCCTCGGGATGCGCACCTACAGAATTCGACGTATAGAAACGTCTCATCTCATCCCTACGTTTCAATAAACTGTTTACCTTACTTCGTAACACCTCTACATCGAATGGCTTGGTTATATAATCATCGGCGCCACATTCAATGCCGGCTATAACATCCTCACTCTCTACCTTTGCGGTTAGCAAGACAACCGGCACTTGCGCTAATTCTGGGATGCCTTTGATTTCACGACAGGTAGCAAGCCCATCTTTAACGGGCATCATCACGTCACATAAAATAAAATCCGGCCGTTCAACTCGTGCGATCTCTACACCCTCCTGGCCATTATGAGCTTCCGAAACATGATACTCACTGGCAAAAACATGACGCAGGAACCAACGGATCTGATCACTGTCATCAATCACCAACATTTTCTTCCCAGTCTCTTTCTTTTTCGGAACAACTTGGATCAACTCGGCGATCTCCTCCTTCTGCATCTCATTCAGCTTTACCAGATCACCATCTGGCTCGATGAATTCCACGGCACGTTCCATATAATGGCTTCTCCCCAATGGAATCAATATCGTATATTGGGTTCCCGTCTCGTCCTCCGATGAAATTCCTTCGAAAATAGCGCCGGAGGATTCTGTCATATCCACGATCTGTTTCAAACCCAAACGGGTACTTTCGCTTTCTCCTAACCCATCATCTTGGATAGAGAAAGAACAATAAGCCTTACCATTCGAGCGCACCACGGAAATATTGATCGAGATCTTTCCAAAGCGGTAGGTATTTTTTAACGCATTAGATAAAAGTACACGCAAGGCAAACTCCATCTTCCGACGATCTATCCAGACCCAAAGAACAGAGGTTTGGGTATTAATATGAAATTCCACATTATTCATGGCTATCCAGTCCACGAATAAATCACAAATCTGCTTTGTTATACTGATCATGTCATAACGAGCTATCCGAAGATGGTTTGCCACGTCATCTCCATGACGGGTATTTCGCAATTGCTCGATAAGGTCTTGAAGAGCCAAAGTATTACGGTAAGCAGACAATAATTGAGTCGCTTCACTAGAGTCAATATCATTTTTACGTTGCAACAACTCACTCAACGAACCAAGCACAAGCGATAGTGGAGTACGCATTTCATGAATCGTTTCAACAAAAAACGAATTATGGAGCTTTTCCATTTCCTCAAGGCGCTTTTTCAAATCCTCCCGTTCTACCTCATTATCCCTATTCCAATTATCAGTCTCACGGATTTTATTGACCAACATTTGTTGGATCTCCCGATTTTTTACGCTTAACGCATCGACAGACCGAAGAAGCTCATCGTTTCTCGCCATAAGCTCACCACCTTTGGCAATATTCTCTTTCTTCAACCTATACATATAATAACTCAAAAAAGCTATTACACATATGGACACTATCAGTAAAATGATAAAAGGTAGAATTCCTTGAGAGCCCTCCATTGTATCATTGTTCGCAGCAATATAATGAGCTTCAACGAACAAGCCCCAAAATGCCATCATAAATTTCGCTTTAAAACCTTTTGATCTCATATCATTGATTATTAAGATGTTATTTATATAAAACGCCAGTAAAAAACGTTCGTTTAAATCTTGCGTTTTTATCTTCAACTTTTTTGCAGCCTTACAAAGGTCAAAAATTTTATTTAAATTTCAGTTATTCAGTTGGATAAAAATAATAAAAAAATAACATGATTATCAATGAGACTTCATAATTTATGCACATGAAAACGCAAGATTTAAACGAACGTTTTTTACTGTCGTTTTAATAGACGTTAACAACAACTGCATTCCTATCACACAACAGAGGCAAGGCTATCAATAAGGACCAGCGATGATATATTTACCACTCAAATTGACAGGAATAAACCCATTAACATTATTTAATCATCATCCGAAACATGCATCAACAGAGGAATATAGAGGTATAATGATAGTTTTACCCACTTTTTTGATAAAAATACCCATCACAAAAGATACAACCTATGATTTTTATACATACATTTGCGATGTAGTGATAAGGAAAGACCGTTGAGGGGCGGTCAAAAAAACCAAGTCACTTAGATTAAGGGTAAAGCATATAAAAAGTAGGGTCATGAAAAGGGGTAATTTTTTCGCAAATTGCGTATTTGCGGTTTCTGTTATTTTAACAGTTTTGTCATTCTCCGCTTGCACGGATGATTCAAATGACGTAGTAGCAACAACAAGTGAGGTTATTGAACAAGCCGAAGTACCATTCTCCGTGGTATTAAAAGCAATGAATTCAGATGGTAACGACATTACGACCAAGGGAGAGGTGAATGGAGCTACATTATTTGTCTTCGATCAAAACAACGATTTCTTCGAGCAGATTAATGTAAACAAATCTACAATTTTATCTCGCCGGGCTATAGACATTAACTGTCCGAACAGTAATGACATAACCGTGATCGCATGGAGTGGAATCAATTCTGGAAACGAAGAGATTTCAAACATGAGCAAAGCCAATATTATATCCGATTTGCAAGTCAGCCTAAAAGAGAATAACGGCATAGCTAATATTCCGAGCGATTTGTTCTATGGACAAGTTACGCTTCATAAGAACTCTTCAACAAAATCCACCGTATCAAACGAATTACAAATCATTCGCAAAACTTCAATTTTCCAGCTTTCAACAAAAGGACTGATCAAGTATCTAGGGAGTAATGCCGGAAATTTTGAATATCGAATTAAAAATACAAAAAGCTCATTGGACTACAATGGCAACCCAACAGGAGAAGAGGTTGAATTCGCTTTCCCCGCTTCTTTTGACGAAAAAGGTAATTTGACAACAGAAACCCAAGCCATTTTTCCGGCTCAAAATATAACGGTAGAGCTTTACAAGGACGGCAATCTTATTTTTTCTAGCGAAAAAGACAAAAATGGAGAATTATTCGCTGCAACCCCCGGAAAACGCACCGAGATCACTTTCAAGTACTCCGGAGAAGTTTCGGCTAATATTACAATTGCTGACTGGGCAACCGTTATCCAACATATAACAATGAATTAAGATACCCTCAATTTTTATATGCTTTGGCGCACGTCACGAGATTAGAGAATTTCGGGCGTGCGCTGTTTTTCTCTCAAAAACCGCATTCTCCGTGATAGGAATACCCATGATATTGACACGAACACCGTCTTAACTTTATTTAAATACTAACGAAAACCCGCTTCATCACAAGGTTCACTCCACCTGTTGATAGTTTTACACACTAAGCTGATATAAATACCGATCAAATAAAGATACAACCTATGAATATTATGAATATATTCGCAACAGACATTAGGGTAAGCATATAAAAATCACAGCAGGGTCACTACATAAACAAGGGTAACTAGATTTAAATTTTATATGCTAAACGCACGCTTCAGATGATTTCCGAGGCGTGCGTTATCTATATGATAGAAATACATTCTCCTATTGAGACAAATACCATCACTCAAAACATTTAGACATACATATCTTTGTATTTATAAATCAAGCAAAGCAATTTGCGAAATTTTACCCTATGACCCTGCTTACATATATAATTACCCTTAAATTATGATGTAGGCAAACCTAATTAACATAACCGCGAGGTTACATAATTATTTTGCCTGAACAATCAAGATCGTTTACGAGAAAGATTGTTCAGGTTTTTTTATCCTCCCAAAAGACCATCTGATAGCAAAAGAAAAAAGGACATAAAAAAAGGAGATCGAAAAATCGACCTCCTTTTCTAGGTAGCGAGACCCGGGATTGAACCGGGGACCTCATGATTATGAATCATGCGCTCTAACCAGCTGAGCTATCTCGCCATCATTTTATTGTCACTGTTTCTCTTATTGACGGTGCAAAAGTAGGGGTTATTTTTGAATTACACAACATTTTCAATAAAAAAATTCGCTTAATTTTTAAGGTCTCCACCTAAACAGTTAGTTATTAGATACTTTTTTCATCATTAAAATTAGTCGTTTTCAAATCTTTTACGTATCTTGCGGCAAATATAAGGATAAGAACAATGAAGAAAGAGAAGTTTCATATCGAATACATTTTCGATAAAGTTTCACGACGAAGCCTGTGGAATCACCTAACCACCGCTTTGGGACTTTCCGCTTGGTTCGCCGACGAGGTCATTATAAATGATAATCTCTATACCTTTAAATGGAGTAAAGAGGCCCAAGAGGCAACAGTGATCGACTCCAAGCCGGAGAACTTTATCCGTTACCGCTGGGTAGACGAGGAAGATGAGAACGCTTATTTCGAATTTATAATCCATACAATCGAATTAACAGGTTCTACGGCACTTGAGATTACGGATTTCTCCGAACCCGGGGAGAAAAAAGATTCCATTAATTTATGGGACTCGCAAGTGGAAGATTTGAAGCGAACGCTTGGTATTTAGAGTAGTTTTACAGAAATCTGTGGGGTGTTATCGTTTTTTACACTACTTTTGCCACTTCAACCAGATTAGGCAATGTTGAGAATAAAACGATTATATACATTTATGCTGCAGACATTCCTGCCGTTGTTTCTTATGACATTCGGTATTTGTCTGTTTATTGTGTTGATGCAATTTCTTTGGCGATACATCGACGATATGGTGGGAAAAGGCCTTGGCATCCCTGTATTAGCGGAGATGTTTATGTATGCGGCTTTGTTCCTTGTCCCAATGGCACTTCCCTTGGCTATTCTATTAGCCTCATTAATGACTTTTGGAAATTTAGGGGAACGTCTGGAATTACTGGCCATGAAGTCTGCCGGGGTATCATTGATACATATCATGCGTCCTTTGATCGTAACGCTCCTATTCGTGAGCGTGGGAGCCTTTTTCTTCCAAAACAACGTAATGCCCGTTGTCCAAGTCAAGCTATATACATTATTATATTCCATGCGCCAGAAATCACCGGAATTGGATATTCCGGAAGGTTCATTCTACAAAGATATTCCCGGATTCAATGTATATGTGAAGAAAAAGGACCCGAAGGACGGTTTATTAAAAGACGTGATGATCTATGATTATTCGGAAGGATTCAATAACGCCCGTGTAATCGTAGCGGACTCCGGACGGCTAAAGACATCCGCCGATAAATTATTCCTTGTCCTATCTTTATTCAACGGAGAATCTTTCGAGAACGTAGGTAAAAGCCAAGCCAACACGACGCAAGCGAGAACCGCTGTCCCCTATCGACGAGAATCATTCAGCAGCAAGGATATCTTGATTGAATTCGACGCGAATTTCAACCGTACCGACGAATCTTTCATGCAGAACCAATATATGGGAAAAAACTTGAAGGATTTACAAACCTCTATCGATTCGATGGGCATACGCTTGGATAGCATCAAGGACGTGAACGCAAAAAGCATTTACGATGCCTCATACGTAAAAACACTAAAGTCCTTACGGGCTAAAAAAGAGAGTGAAGCCGAGGGGCAACCAGACGAGCAGCAGGAAAAATTGCCGGTAATCACTCCTACCATCCAGTTAGATTTCGACAGTCTTTACCTAGCGCAAGCAGCGAGTAGCCAAGCCGCCTTATTAGGTCGGGCCAAATCCTCGATCGAGAATATCAAGACCGACTATTATTTCCGCGCGGCCACGGTTGGCGACGAGGCCTATAAGGTACGCCGCCACTTGACGGAATGGCATAAGAAATTCACGGTATCGTTCGCTTGCATCATGTTCTTCTTTATCGGAGCGCCCTTAGGAGCCATCATCCGTAAAGGAGGGTTGGGCGTGCCGGTCGTTATCTCGGTAATCTTGTTTATCTTCTATTATATTATAGATAATATGGGCTTCAAGATGGCACGCGACGGCGTTTGGGACGCATGGGAAGGTATGTGGCTTAGCTCCGTGGTCCTAACACCTATGGGTATATTCCTAACCTATAAAGCGGTAAAAGATTCTGTTATCTTGAATGCCGACACTTACGTGAATGCCTTGAAGAACTTAATAGGTAAGCGTGAAGGGCGAAAAGTGGAACGGAAAGAGGTGATCATATACACCCCCGATTATGAGGCCACCCTCCCCCAACTGGAGAAATTGGTGGAAGAAAGTACGACTTATCTGACAAACCATAAACGTTGGATCAATTATCTGACATTTTGGAAACAAGGAGGAAAAGATAACACTGCGGAACTGTTAGCTCAAGACACGGAAAATATCGTGGAGGAATTAAGTAATTCCGACCAGAATTTGCTCTTGAATAAATTGATGGACTACCCGGTCATCGGAGGTTACAATAATAAGCTAAGCAAGCATATAAACGGGAAACTTGCTTTGGCTATCGGTATTTTCTTCCCACTGGGATTGCCGATCTACCTATTGGCTACGTACCAACGTAAATTGCTACGGCATGATATCGTTATGGTACAAAAGACCAGTAAGGAGCTGATCAATATGATATATTCATTACATTTGCTAAAAAAATAACTCGGATATAAATAATCAATAAATATGAGCGAGATTCAATTAAACACCATCGAAGAAGCTATCGAGGATTTCCGTGAAGGAAAGTTCTTAATCGTTGTAGACGACGAGGACCGGGAGAATGAAGGAGACTTTATCATCGCGGCCGAGAAAGTAACCCCGGAAAAAATCAACTTCATGTTGAAAAACGGACGAGGTGTATTATGCGCCCCGATCACGGAAGAACGTTGCCAAGAGTTGGAGCTGGATATGCAAGTTGCCAATAACACCTCTTTACTAGGTACTCCTTTCACGATAACAGTAGATAAATTAGGAGGGAAATGTACGACCGGCGTTTCCATGTACGACCGTGCGGAAACAATCTTGGCGCTGGCCGATCCAAAGACCAAGCCATCCGATCTGGGACGTCCCGGACATATCAATCCGCTCCGTGCCCGCTCCCGTGGCGTACTTCGCCGTGCGGGTCATACAGAGGCTGCCGTGGATTTGGCCCGGTTAGCCGGTTTATATCCCGCCGGAGCCTTGATCGAGATCATCAACGAGGATGGAACCATGGCACGTCTGCCGCAATTAATTGAGGTAGCCAAGAAATTCGATATCAAGATTATTTGCATCAAGGACCTGATCGCTTATCGCCTCCGGACCGAATCGATCGTAGAGAACGGCGTAGAGGTAGATCTCCCTACCGAGTACGGACATTTCCGTCTCATTCCTTTCCGCCAGAAAAGCAATGGATTAGAGCATATAGCTTTGATAAAGGGTAAATTCGAAAAAGACGAGCCTATCTTAGTACGCGTGCACTCATCTTGCGCTACAGGTGATATCTTCGGTTCCATGCGTTGCGAGTGCGGAGAGCAACTGCACGAGGCTATGCGCCGCATCGACCAAGAAGGCAAAGGGGTTATCGTTTACCTGAACCAAGAAGGACGAGGCATCGGATTGATGGAGAAGATGAAAGCATACAAGCTCCAAGAGGATGGTTTGGATACGGTGGACGCGAACTTGCATTTAGGCCATCAAGCGGATGAGCGAGATTATGGTGTCGGAGCACAGATCTTACGTCATATCGGCGTAACGAAAATGCGCCTGATGAGCAATAATCCGGTAAAACGCGTAGGTCTGGAAGCATACGGACTTGAGGTAGTAGAGAACGTTCCTATCGAGGTGAAACCAAATCCATACAACGAATTCTACATGAAAACGAAGAAAGAACGTATGGGGCATGTGCTGCATAACATTAAATAGTTATCAGAACGTTGCAAGAATTCCGATTATTGATTACTTTTGTCGCATAATAATAAAACAACCTATACAAAAAGCAATGTCATGACACAAGTCTCAGATCGTTTAGCGAGTTTATCGCCTTCAGCAACATTGGCGATGTCACAAAAGAGCGGTGAGTTGAAAGCTCAAGGTATCGATGTTATCAACTTAAGTGTGGGAGAACCCGATTTCAATACTCCCGACTTCATTAAAGAAGCCGCGAAGAAGGCGATTGACGATAATTTCTCACGTTATTCTCCCGTAGCGGGTTATCCGGCATTACGTAATGCTATCGTTGCCAAATTGAAGAACGAGAATGGACTGGAATATACAGCAGGCCAGATCTCTTGTGCAAACGGTGCCAAACAATCCGTTTGTAACACGGTCATGGTATTGGTAAATCCGGGGGACGAGGTTATCATCCCTGCCCCTTTCTGGGTAAGCTATCCGGAGATGGTGAAGTTAGCGGAAGGAACTCCCGTTATCGTTCCGGCTGGTATCGAGCAAGATTTCAAGATCACTCCAGCTCAGCTGGAAGCCGCTATTACACCTAAGACTAAAGCATTGATCTTGTGTTCGCCGTCCAATCCGACAGGGAGCGTTTATTCGAAAGACGAATTAAAAGCTTTAGCCGATGTGTTGGCTAAATATCCTCGGGTGATTGTATTGGCTGATGAAATCTATGAACACATTAATTATATAGGAGGGCATCAGAGTATTGCCCAATTTGAAAATATCCGTGATCGTGTAGCTATTATAAACGGAGTATCGAAAGCTTACGCAATGACCGGATGGCGTATCGGTTTTATTGCCGCAACTCTTTGGTTGGCAAAAGCATGCAATAAGTTGCAGAGTCAATACACTTCCGGACCGAGTTCTATTGCCCAAAAAGCTTCGGTGGCAGCTTTTGCAGGCGATCAATCGTGTGTAGGAGAGATG
>OGFY01002049.1_pt1 | contig 12958 bp, 11 predicted proteins | sample 1570951 | NCBI WGS metagenome assembly OGFY01 (sample SAMEA2581942, study PRJEB24529) | metagenome | biome: Human gut stool | place: China | collected 2011
CGCAAGAGCCCTGGCCTTAAAGCCCAGGATCCTGTTTTTTGATGAGCCTACTTCCGCCCTTGATCCGGAGCTTACGAGTGAAATTCTTAAGGTAATCAAAGATCTGGCAGCAGAACACATCACTATGGTGATCGTTACTCATGAGATGACATTTGCAAGAGATATCTCTGATCATATTATTTTTATGGATAAGGGACTGATCGCAGTTGAGGGGAGTCCAAAAGAGGTATTTGAATCAGAACATGCGAGAATGAAAGAATTTCTTGGTAAATTCCATCAGGGATAAGGTTTTTGTGGTTGCTTTTAGAGGAATGATGTTATATAATTTCAACGTACGTGGTTGAGAAAAACGTACGTACAGAAGTGAAATAAAAGGATTAAAAATAATATCCTATAAAAAACAGGAGAGTGAAGATGAGTACAGACAGATATGTAAGTCCTTTATCAGAACGTTATGCCAGCAAAGAAATGCAGTATATTTTTTCCCCGGATATGAAATTCCGCACATGGAGAAGACTCTGGATCGCACTTGCTGAGACAGAGAAAGAGCTTGGCCTTAACATTACACAGGAGCAGATTGATGAACTGAAGGCACATGCAGAGGATATCAATTATGACGTTGCAAAGGAACGTGAACGTCAGGTGCGTCATGATGTTATGTCTCACGTATATGCGTATGGCGTACAGTGCCCGAAAGCAAAAGGAATCATCCATCTGGGAGCAACCTCCTGTTATGTAGGTGATAATACAGACATTATTGTAATGACAGAAGCATTAAAGCTTGTGAAGAAGAAACTGGTCAATGTTATTGCCGAGCTTTCTGCTTTCGCAGATAAATATAAAGATCAGCCTACTCTGGCATTTACACATTTTCAGCCTGCACAGCCTACTACAGTAGGTAAGCGTGCAACACTCTGGACACAGGAATTCCTGCTTGATCTGGAGGATCTGGAGTATGTTCTGGGAACAATGAAGCTTCTGGGATCCAAAGGTACAACCGGAACACAGGCAAGCTTTCTGGAACTGTTTGATGGAGATCAGGAGACTATCGACAAGATTGATCCGATGATTGCAGAGAAGATGGGATTTGATGCATGTTATCCAGTTTCCGGACAGACATATTCCCGTAAGATTGACAGCCGTGTACTTAATGTACTTTCTGGAATTGCACAGTCTGCTCATAAATTCTCTAATGATATTCGTCTTTTACAGCATTTAAAAGAAATTGAAGAACCATTCGAAAAGAATCAGATTGGTTCATCAGCTATGGCATATAAGAGAAATCCAATGAGAAGTGAGCGTATGGCTTCACTTGCTGACTATGTTTTATGTGATGCACTTAATCCAGCTATTGTATCAAGTACACAGTGGTTTGAAAGAACACTTGATGATTCAGCTAACAAGAGACTTTCTGTACCGGAAGGCTTTCTTGCAGTAGATGGTATACTTGATCTTTATCTTAATGTTGTAGACGGACTTGTTGTATATGATAAGGTTATAATTAAACATATGATGGCAGAGCTTCCATTTATGGCAACAGAAAATATTATGATGGATGCTGTTAAGGCTGGTGGTGACAGACAGGAGCTTCATGAAAGAATCAGAGAGCTTTCTATGGTTGCAGGAAAGCGTGTTAAGCAGGAGGGACTTGATAATAACCTTCTTGAACTTATAGCAGCTGATCCTATGTTTGGAGTTACACTTGAGGAACTTCAGGCTAAGCTTGATCCTATCAAGTATGTAGGACGTTCTAAGGAACAGGTGGAAGAGTATCTTGCTGAGGTTATTAAGCCAATACTAGATGCTAATGCTGATGATCTTGGACTTACAGCACAGATTAACGTTTAATAACAGAAATTTACATTAAAGGATATATAACATTTGAAAAATTCAGTCAGAACAAATATTAAAAAATTATTTAATCACATTAACAGAATAATACCTGTGTATGCTATAATACCGCTTATTGCGTGCTTTTCATGGAATATGCTTGTGTACTGGGGAACAAGGTGTATTAATGCGGATATGAAGCATTTTGATATGACACTTCCCATAGACAGGGCAACGCCGGTTATTCCTGTATTTGTTGTGGTGTATTTCGGATGTTATATATCCTGGATTATATATTATATAGCAAGTGTACGTGTGGGTAGATATGAATGTGCAAGATTTGTTACATTTGATATTATAACACGTACATGTTGTGCTATATTATTTGTAGTTATTCCTACTTATAATATCAGGCCAGATATCACAGGAGAAGATATATTTTCATGTGCTTTGAGATTTTTATATGAGATTGATGCAGCTGATAATCTGTTTCCATCGATTCATTGTCTTGTAAGCTGGAATTGCTATATCGGAGTGAGAAATATTAAAGAATATCCGGTAATTTTTAAGAATATGGCAGCAGTGATAGCTGTTACGGTATTTATTTCCACACTTGTGACCAAACAACATGTTATTGCCGATGTCATATCAGCAGTTGCGATATCTGAGGTGTGCTGGCTGGTTATTAACAAGACAGGAGTATACAGATTTCTGCTCAATATTATGAATGGTGTAAAGGAAGCAGGTAAGTGAAAAATTTATTGAAGAGAAATAAGAAAAATATATTTAATGGAAGTTTTCTGATTATACTGTTCATGATAACGTTATACTATGTGTTTCATGGCTCTGGCGATAGTCTTTCAGAGGTGTGGGCAAAAATGCAGATGGCAGACCCGGTATGGGTTGTACTGTCTGTGATTTTTATTGTATTGTTTATATATGGTGAATCCCATATTATACATTATCTTTTTGGAACATTTGGTATCAGGACACGTAGATTCACCTGCTTTTTATATTCGTGTGCCGGTTTTTTCTTTAGCTGTATTACACCATCTGCTTCGGGCGGACAGCCTATGCAGGTATATTATATGAAAAGGAACAGGATTCCTATACCATTTGCTACAGTTATACTTATGATTATAACTATTACATATAAAGCTGTACTTGTAGCTGTAGGAGTATGGCTTATGCTGTTTGACAGAACATTTATAAATGAAAGGCTGGATGGAATACGTTTTGTGTTTTATCTTGGAATAATTCTTAATATAATATGTATAGCAGCGATGCTGATTCTGGTTTTTAATAACAGGTTAGCAACTAACATATGCAGTATGGTTATCCGTGTGCTTGAAAGACTTCATATTATGAAGAGTGATAATCAAAGGATAGACAGATTAAACGATGCCATGGAAGTGTATAGAAGAACGGCAGCATATTTAAAGAAGCATGTTTTAGTTGTATTTAAGGTATTTGTTATTACTATATTGCAAAGGACGGCGTATTTTTTTACAACATATTTTATATATAGATCGTTTGGGCTAAAAGGAACTGGTATGTATACGGTTGTTATGTTGCAGGCAGTTATATCTCTTTCGGTCGATATGCTTCCGCTACCGGGAGGTATGGGTATAAGTGAGGCACTTTTCAGGGTGATATATCTTCCTGTTTTTGGAAGTAATCTTATTACGGCAGGACTGGTGCTTAGCAGATCAGTAAGCTTTTATACAGAGCTTTTTGTCAGTGCTGTATTTACAATGTTTGCGCATATATACATAGGGCGCTTTACTAAGAAAGAAATAGTTGGAGTTGATGACTTTAACATTGATTATAGATAGAAGAAGAGGAATACAAATGATTGGTTTTTATGATTATACAGTTGTACTTACATATATAAGTATGATGATATCTATGTACGGAATAACTTTGTGCATGGATGGACATTTTAAAAGAGCAATAGTGTGTCTTGCATTATCGGGCTTGTGTGATATGTTTGATGGCAAGATAGCGAGAACTAAAAAAAACCGAACAGATGAAGAAAAATGTTATGGTATACAGATAGATTCACTGTGCGATATAGTATGTTTTGGTATATTGCCAATCGTAATATGCTATAAAATCGGTATAACAGATATTATCGGGATTGTCTGCCTTATGATATATGGACTGGCTGGACTTATAAGACTGGCATTTTATAATGTTAAGGAACAGATAAGACAGAATGAAACATCTGAAAACAGAAAGTACTACCAGGGGATGCCTATAACATCAATATCGGTTATTTTACCTATATTATATATGTTAAGACCGGTATTTCCGGACAACATGTTTCTTATAGTGCTGAAGGTGGCAGTGCTTATCACAGCGTTATTGTTTGTAACAAACTTTAAATTCAAAAAACCAAACAATCTTATGCTGTCAGTGCTTGTGTTTGTAGTTGCTATGGCTGTTATATATATGTTTACAACACATTGGCTTATGTGGAGAATGAGCTGATTGCTGCAAAAAGGCTTTGTTAAAAACTGTGAGACATAGCTTTTGGACTGTTTATGAATAGTGGTGTAAATGTAGTTTGTTAGATTATGCTAAGCGATGGGGAGGTAAGAAAGTATGCAGTCTGTTGACAGACATAGAAAGATGGTTGGCAAAGATGATGCACAGGATAAGCTGATAAAATATATGTATGAAACTAAAGCTGGAAGAGTGATAACATCATTTCTGATAAAACCCTGGTTGTCAGAAGCTTGTAAAACAATACTTGATATGCGTAGTTCAAGATTGTTAATACCGTTGTTTATAAAAGCAAATAATATTGATATGTCTTTATATGAGAAAAGCACATATAAGGATTATTTGTCATTCAATGATTTTTTTACAAGAAAAATAAAGCCACAGAACAGACGGATTGATATGAACAAAACCTCTCTTATAAGTCCTTGTGATGCAAGGCTGAGTATGTATTTTATAGATGAAAAGTCATCATTTCTTATAAAGAATACAAGATATACACTTAAGGAACTTTTAAGAGATGGGGAGCTTGCAAAAAAATATGAGGGTGGATATATAGGGATATTCAGACTGTGTGTGGATGATTATCATAGATTTCATTTTATAGATGATGGGATTAAAAGCCATGAAAGACATATTAATGGAGTGTTTCATACAGTTAATCCAATAGCAAATGATGTATATCCTATATACAAGGAAAATACCAGAGAATATTGTGTACATAGGACAGAAAACTTTGGAGATGTCATAGTGATGGAAGTTGGAGCTCTCCTGGTTGGCAGAATTGTCAATAATATGGAAAAGTGCAGGACTAAAAAGGGAGCTGAAAAAGGTTATTTTGAATATGGCGGTTCAACAGTAGTTCTTATATTTAAAAAGGATGCAATCATACCGGATGAGGATATACTGGTAAATACAGTAGCTGGATATGAGACTAAGGTTAACATGGGCGAGAAAATAGGCACATCGGTTTATATAAGGTGATATATTGTTTTCTGCAGAAAGAGATTGATAATATTAGGAAGATAGCTTTTATGTCTGTGATAAGATGTAGGAGCTGTCTTTTTATTTTAGCAGATTTATATACAATCTATCCTTTCTTTCAGTATTTATGGGGGTTCAGAGAGATTTTTAGACATAAAAAAAGTAGCGAGAGAGGGATTTGAACCCACGACACCACGGGTATGAACCGTGTGCTCTAGCCAACTGAGCTATCTCGCCATAATATTTACTGAATGTCTTAAAAAGAAATGGGGCCTACAGGGCTCGAACCTGTGACCCTCTGCTTGTAAGGCAGATGCTCTCCCAGCTGAGCTAAGATCCCGTTCGTTTGTCTGCGTTTTGTCTCACGCAAACTGCTTCGCTATTATAATATTAAAATGCACTAGTTGTCAACACTTTTTTTGAAAAAAATTAAAAAATATTACCTTTTTTTAAACTTAAACAATGAAGTGTACAAGTTGCATAAAAAATGTATATTAAACTTGTGATAATAGGCAAAAATACATAAAAGGACTTGAAAAAATAAAACATGTATGCTATTTTATAACTACCATTACAAATACTTTTTACAAGATTTTATTTTCATATTGAATTCTAGTTTCTAACAAAGATTAGAATTCTCCCTCCTTTCATCATAATGGTATATAATTCCATTGTGAGTATTATTTTTCTCCCCTGCGATCTTAAAGATAAAGATTGCAGGGGCTTTTAAAATGTTTCTAATCAATTTCAATTATTCTAATTTATTTCAACTGTCAATAATTCCAATCTCCAATTTATTTCCAATTCCAATTTCCAATGTAATTCCACTTGACACATCACATAAAAATGAGATAAATTATTAATAAAAGGTTTGGATAAACTAACAAGTGTTAGAACCACACATCCTAAAATAGTCTCATACAACCGTCAATATTTAAAAGTATGAAATTTTAAAAGTATGAAATTATTAAATAAGTGGTGGGATATAATTCTGACAGATTATTAAATTATTTAAATAAAGGATGGATAAATAATATGATAAAAAAACGTCTGGTACAGATAGTACCTGATAGCAAAAAATACATAGCGGGTAATGTGTTGTTTCAATGGATAGCTCTTATATCGAACATAGTTTTTATGACTATGATAACGTCTTTTATAGCAACACTTGCAGTAACAAAGGATACAGGGAATTTAAAACAAAGAATATTACAGCTTGCAGCAGTTTTGGCTGTATGTTTTTTGATTCGTTTCATATGCAATATATTTTCAGCAAGAATGAGTTATAAATCATCTAAGACGGTAAAGAAAACATTAAGGAATCTTATATATGAAAAGCTGTTAAGATTGGGGACTTCATATAATGAAAAGATAAAGACATCAGAGCTTGTGCAGATAACGGTAGAAGGTGTAGACCAGCTTGAAACATACTTTGGTGCATATCTTCCGCAGTTTTTTTATGCAATGCTGGCACCACTGACACTTTTTGTATATGTATGCACTATAAATGTTACATCAGCAGTTATTCTTCTTATATGCGTACCTTTGATACCTGTATCTATAGCAGCAGTCCAGACATGGGCAAAAAAGTTGCTATCTAAGTATTGGGATCAGTATACAGCACTTGGTGATACATTTTTAGAGAATCTTCAGGGACTTACAACTCTTAAGATATACCAGGCGGATGAATATAAAAACAGGCAGATGAATGAAGAGTCGGAAAAGTTTAGGAAAATCACAATGAAGGTGCTGACAATGCAGCTGAATTCTATTTCTATTATGGATTTTGTTGCATATGGAGGTGTTGCACTTGGGCTTATTGTATCCGTACTTCAGTTTAGAAGTGGACATATAGATATGGCAGGCTGTCTGCTTATTATTCTTTTATCAGCAGACTTTTTTATACCTATGAGACAGCTCGGGTCATTCTTTCATATAGCTATGAATGGAATGGCTGCAAGTGATAAGATATTTCATTTTCTTGATATGAAAGAAAGTGAGAAGGGGAATCAGGAGTTTCCGGACAATCATAATATAAGCTTTAGAAATGTGCAGTTTGCGTATGAAGCACAAAGACCAATATTAAAAAATATTAATGTTGAATGTCCGATGGGAAGTTTTACTGCAATAGTAGGAGAGAGTGGATGTGGTAAGTCTACATTTGCTGGTATTCTTACAAAAAAGAATGAAAATTTTGGAGGAAGCGTAACTATAGGTGGAGTAAGGCTTTCAGATATAAGCGAAAAATCATTAATGGAAAATGTTACGTACATAAGTCACCAGAGTTATATGTTTAAAGGAACTATAAGAGATAATCTGCGCATGTCAGATCCTGATGCTGCAGATGATAAAATGTGGGAAGTCTTAAGACATGTAAAGCTTGATGGTTATATAAAAGAGCAGGGTGGCCTTGATATGAAGCTTAATGAGCAGGCATCTAACCTGTCGGGTGGACAGAGACAGAGACTGGCACTTGCAAGGGCACTTATGCGTGATAACAGTGTATATATATTTGATGAGGCGACATCTAATATAGATGTTGAGAGCGAGGATGATATTATGGCAGAGGTTCATAATCTTGCCAGAACAAAAACGGTTATTCTTATATCACATCGTCTTGCTAATGTTGTTAAAGCTGACAATATATATGTGTTTAGCGATGGATATGTAGCTGAATGTGGAAAACATGAAGCACTTCTTGAAAAAAATGGTATATATGCCAGCTTGTGGAATACACAGTGTGAAATGGAAAATATATAAAACGTGTATAGAAATGAGGATTAGTATGAATAATGAGATAAAGAGACGTAGTGGATTAACTGTTATGTTAAGACTTATAGGACTTGTTAAGCCACTTACAGGATATATGATTATAGCTATATTTATGGGTCTTGCAGGTCATCTGTGTGCATCCTTTATAACGATATTTGGAGGATATGCAATACTTGATGCTTCTGGTTATGATACAGGTTTATCACTTAAGGTTATATTTATAAGTGTTATTGTTTTTGCACTTGTAAGGGCTGGATTTCGATATGCAGAACAGTCATGCAATCATTTTATAGCATTCAGATTGTTAGCTATTATAAGAGATGAGGTGTTTAAAGCGTTAAGAAACTTGTGTCCTGCAAAGCTTGAGGGCAGGGACAGGGGAAATCTCATATCGGTTATAACATCAGATATAGAGCTTCTTGAGGTGTTTTATGCACATACAATATCACCAATAGCAATTGCTGTTTTGTATACAGTTATAATGTGTGTATATATAGGTTCATTTCACTGGATATTAGCAGTAGTTGCGCTTGTTGCTTATATTGTGACAGGTGTAGTTATACCGCTTTTGGCATCAAAGGCTGGTGGCGATGATGGCATGGTTTATCGTACAAAGTCAGGTGAGCTTAGCAGCTTTGTGCTGGATAGCTTAAGAGGTGTGCAGCAGATAATACAGTATGGTTTTGGAAATAAAAGGCTTAATGCCATGAATATGCAGACTGATGAACTTTCAGAGTATTCCAGACGTATGAAAGATAAGGCTGGTATTAATACAGCAGTTACTAATGTATGTATACTTGTGTTTGATATCATAATGTTATTTACAGGGGCTTTTCTTTATGCTTGTGGAAGTATAGGCTTTGATGGAGTACTTCTTACATCAATAGCTCTATTTTCATCGTTTGGACCAGCTGTTGCATTGGCGTCACTTGGAAGCACATTGCAAAGCACATTTGCAGCAGGAAACAGAGTGTTAAATATACTTGATGAAAATCCGGTTGTTGATGAGGTTTCTGGAGAGGAAAATGCTGTTTTTGATGGGATAAGTTCAGAAAATGTTACATTTTCATATGATGATGAAAAGATACTGGATGATTTTTCTATAAATATATTAAAAGGTGAAGTTACAGGAATAGTTGGAAAGAGTGGTAGTGGAAAGTCAACGCTTCTTAAACTTTTTATGAGATTCTGGGATACAGATAGTGGAACAATAAGCATAGGAAAGCGTGATATAAGGACTGTTAATACTAATGACCTTAGAAACATGGAAAGCTATATGACACAGGATACTCATCTTTTTTGTGACAGTATCAGAAATAATATAAGAATAGCAAGGCTTGATGCGACTGATGAGGATATAGAAAATGCCTGCAAAAAGGCATCAATACATGATTTTATCATGACACTTCCTAAAGGGTATGACACGCCTGTTGGTGAACTTGGTGATACACTATCTGGTGGAGAGAAACAAAGGATAGGTCTTGCAAGAGTGTTTTTGCATGATTCAGACCTTGTGCTTTTAGATGAACCAACAAGTAATCTCGACAGCCTGAATGAAGCAGTTATACTTAAGTCAATAGCTAAGGAAAGAAATGATAAGACGGTTGTGCTTGTATCGCATAGACAGTCTACGATGAGAATAGCTGACAGGACATATTCGGTTGAGCGCGGAAGAGTAAGTTAGATGATATGATATAAAGCCAGAGTTAAAGCTCTGGCTTTGCTGACATAGAGTGAAAGAGGTATGTAAGATGAAAAGAAAAAATACAGATATTAACAGAAAACGTGAACAGGAAAAAGAGATGGTCACGCAGATGATACAACTGTATTGCCGTGGTAATCATAATACAGGAAGCCTTATGTGCAGTGAATGTCAGGAACTGGCAGAATATGCCAGTATGAGAAGCGATAGATGTCCATTTATGGAAACAAAGACATTTTGTTCTAATTGTAAGGTGCATTGCTATAAGCCTGATATGAGGGAAAAGATTAAAGCGGTTATGCGATATTCAGGTCCAAGGATGATATTACATCATCCTGTAGCAGCAGTAAGACACCTGATATTGACGAAAAGAGAAAAAAGACAGCTGGATAAGAAGTGATGCTGGATGTATCAAGGTGGTAGTGCGATAAAATATAAACATATAATAATGCTATGTTTATTAATATGTGCTTGTAAATGTTATAAAAATGTGTTTTACTTATAAAGATAAGAATAAATTTGAAAATATACGATATCATAGAAAGGTATGGTTAGCATATGAGAGTTGGACTGGGTTATGATGTTCACAAATTAGTTGAAAATAGAAAACTTATTCTTGGCGGCGTGGAGATACCATATGAGAAGGGACTTCTTGGACATTCAGATGCTGATGTACTTCTTCATGCTATCATGGATGCACTCCTTGGTGCAGCAGCACTTGGAGATATAGGAAAGCATTTCCCGGATTCTGATGACAGATACAAGGGAATATCAAGCATGAAGCTTTTAGAGCATGTTGGTGCGCTTCTTGATGAGAATAATTATATTATAGAGAATATAGATGCAACTATTATTGCACAAAGACCTAAGATGCGTCCGTATATAGACACTATGCGTGAGAATATAGCAAAGACGCTTAAGCTTGATATTAACCAGGTGAATATCAAAGCAACAACAGAAGAAGGACTTGGATTCACAGGAACAGGAGAAGGTATATCATCACAGGCTATATGCAGTCTTGTTTCAGTGTCTAATTATATATATGGTGATTCTGATATGACAAACTGTTGCAGCGGCTGTAACGGATGTGCTGCAAAAAGAGAAGTATAAAGAACATAAATATACAACAGCATATCTGAGATAAAATACATCATATAATGAATTAAGATCATATGAATAGTTAGGAAGTTATCAGATATGAAATATTTAGATTTTATAAAGCAGGAAATGGCTGTGATTATGGATAGGGATCCAGCTATCAAAACTAAGATGGAGGTGTTTCTTTATCCTAGTTTCTGGGCGTTGTTAAAGTATAGAAAAGCTCATAAATTATATGAGAAAGGCCATTTTTACAGAGCCAGGAGATTATCACAAAAGACTGCAAGAAAGACGGGTATAGAGATTCATCCAGGTGCTACAATAGGTGAAGGATTGTTTATTGATCATGGACACGGTGTTGTTATTGGTGAGACTACTATTATCGGGGATAATGTAACACTTTACCAGGGAGTAACTCTTGGTGGAACTGGTAAAGAGCAGGGCAAGAGACACCCGACACTTGGAAGCAATATTATGATAGGTGCAGGTGCAAAGGTACTTGGTTCTGTTACTATAGGTGACAACTGTAAGATAGGTGCAGGTTCAGTTGTTGTAAAGGATGTTCCAGCGAATTCTACAGTAGTTGGTGTTCCAGGCAGAATTGTTATAAGGGATAATGTAAGGGTTGAAACTGATCTTGATCAGATACACCTCCCAGATCCGGTTATGAACGAGATAGAAAAGCTTAGGGAACAGAATCAGAAGTTAAAGAAGCGGCTTGCCAAGCTTGAGAATTCGGTTAATGAATCAAGAAGAGATGAAGATGACGAGTAACATATAGGCAAGGATATATGTTATGCGTAGAAATGAGGATGTTATGAAGATATATAATACACTTTCAAGACGTAAGGAAGAGTTTAAGCCTTTAGAAGAAGGAAAAGTTAAAATGTATGTATGCGGTCCTACTGTATATAATCTTATCCATATAGGAAATGCAAGACCTATGATAGTGTTTGATACAGTAAGAAGATATCTGGAGTATAAAGGATATGATGTAAACTATGTATCAAACTTTACTGATGTAGATGATAAGATTATTAAAAAAGCTATTGAAGAGGGTGTTACAGCAGAAGAAATATCTAAAAGATATATAGAAGAATGCAAGAAGGATATGGCAGGCATGAATATAAAGCCGGCTACAACCCATCCACTTGCAACTAAAGAAATAGATGGAATGATAAGCATGATCAAAACACTTGTCGATAAAGGTTATGCATACGAAAAGAATGGAACTGTATATTACAGAACAAGAAAGTTTGAGGGATATGGCAAGCTTTCTAAGAAGAATATTGATGATTTAGAGGCAGGACATAGAAGCATCAAAGTGGCAGGTGAAGATGAGAAAGAAGATCCACTTGATTTCGTCCTATGGAAGCCGAAAAAGGACGGAGAGCCCTATTGGGAATCACCATGGAGTGAGGGAAGACCGGGATGGCATATCGAGTGTTCAGTTATGTCTAAGAAATACCTGGCTGACACAATAGATATCCATGCAGGTGGTGAAGATCTTATATTCCCACATCATGAAAATGAAATTGCACAGTCTGAGGCAGCTAATGGTGTACCATTTGCAAAGTACTGGATGCATAATGCATTTTTAAATATTGATAATAAGAAGATGTCTAAGTCACTTGGTAATTTCTTTACAGTCAGGGATATCAGTAAAGAATATGATCTTAAGGTACTTCGTTTCTTTATGTTATCAGCCCACTACAGGAATCCGATTAATTTCAGCCACGACCTTATGGAGTCGGCTAAGAATGGTCTTGACAGAATTATTACGGCAGTATCTAATCTTACAGAGATTGAAAATATAGCTAAAGATGAAGAGCTTACAGCAAAAGAAAATGATGTGTTAGATGCAACTAATGAGGCGTTTGGTAAGTTTGAGACTTCAATGGAGGAAGCAACTACAGATGTGGTGGGAATAGCAAGAGAACTGGAATTAGAAGTGGAGCCTGAAGATGTGACTGAATTGCTGCAATCTCATGATAAAACTTGAATGGGTGAGGAGTTGCATCTTATGGAGGAACAAAGAAAGTGGTTTCCTGAGATGAAGTCTACTCC
>OGFY01002066.1_pt1 | contig 12856 bp, 13 predicted proteins | sample 1570951 | NCBI WGS metagenome assembly OGFY01 (sample SAMEA2581942, study PRJEB24529) | metagenome | biome: Human gut stool | place: China | collected 2011
TTTACGAAGACCATTACGACGATGTATCCGGCTACAGCAACCCGGAGGAAAGCGACCATGACCATTTCGTGATTGGGCATACATCTACCTCTATCAGCTTAGCATGTGGTCTTGCAAAGGGACGTGATGTGCGGGGTGAGAGTGGAAATGTAATCGCAATCATTGGCGATGGTTCCTTGAGCGGTGGTGAAGCGTTAGAGGGACTTGATTTTGCATCCGAGCTACAGAGTAACCTAATTATCGTCGTAAACGATAACGATATGTCGATCGCCGAAAATCACGGTGGTCTCTACCAGAACTTAAAGCTCCTGCGCGAGACAAACGGACAGGCAGAATGTAACCTTTTTAAGGCGATGGGACTTGACTATGTGTATGTTCATGATGGGAATGATATTCCGGCGTTAATCAAGGCGTTTGAGAGCGTCAAGGACAGCGTAAAACCAGTTGTGGTACACATTCGTACCTTGAAAGGAAAAGGCTACAAGCTCGCCGAAACACACAAGGAAGAGTGGCACTGGCATCTGCCGTTCGATATCGAGACCGGCGAGGTAATCGCAGATTTTGGTGGTGAGGATTATTCCAGCGTTACCTGTGACTACTTGATGAAGAAAATGAAAGAAGATCCAAGTGTTGTGACCATCACATCTGCCACACCGACGGTAATGGGCTTCACGGAAGATAAGCGAAAGGAAGCGGGCAGACAATTCGTGGATGTCGGAATCGCCGAGGAAACAGCTGTGGCACTCGCCTCCGGTATTGCGAAAAGCGGTGGCAAACCGGTCTACGGCGTATACAGCACATTTATCCAGAGAACCTATGACCAGCTGGCGCAGGATCTGTGTGTAAACGGCAATCCGGCAACGATCCTGACATTTTCTGCGTCCATCTATGGTATGAACGATGTCACACACCTCGGCATCTACGACATTCCTATGATGGCAAATATCCCAGGACTTGTCTACCTCGCACCAACGACAAAGGAAGAGTACCTTACCATGTTAGACTGGAGCATCGCCCAGACAGAGCATCCGGTTGCAATCCGCGTACCGGGCGGCGCATTTGTCTCAGACGGAAAGGCTGTCACAAAGGACTTCTCGAAGCTGAACAAGTACGAGATCACAAAGCAGGGCAGCAAGGTTGCAATCATCGGTCTTGGTTCATTCTACGGACTTGGTGTAGAAGCAGCCGAAGCACTGAAAGAATCAACTGGCATCGAAGCAACCATCATCAATCCATATTATATTACCGGTCTTGATGAGGCTATGCTCGAAGACCTGAAGGCAAACCACGATGTGGTTATCACACTCGAAGATAGCATCTTGGACGGTGGTTTCGGTGAGAAGATCACCCGGTTCTACGGAGCTTCTGATATGAAGGTATTGAACTTCGGTATCAAGAAGGAATTCCTCGACCGTTACGATGTAAATGACGTATTAAAGGACAATCATCTGACTGTGGAACAGATCGTGGATGATGTGAAGAAGTGTCTGTAATGTAAATAACGATACACACGGAAAGAGATAATTATTTCTATGGGAATGATTATCTCTTTTTTATTTCATTGCACCAGCAAGAGAAATGTCTTATAATTAAATTATTATTGATTCTGAAGCAGAAAAGCAAGCAAGAAAAACACATATAAATGGAGAACAACATGGCAGATATCATCAGAAAACATATCATATTTCACGGAAGTGTGCAGGGTGTTGGCTTCCGGTATTATTCCGAGCACAAAGCAAACCAGCTGCGGCTTACCGGCTGGGTAAAGAACCTCTATAACGGAGATGTCGAGATGGAAGTGCAGGGATCGGAAGCAGCCATCGATGAGCTGGTCACATTCCTCGCCGGACGTCGATTTGTCCAGATCACAGGGATGGATGTCAAGAAACTGGATGTGGTGGAAGAGGAGCGGAGTTTTGGGATTGACTAATCCGCATCCAAAATTAATTGAATCAAACGCAATAAAGCTGTATATCTGTTATGGGGACGCGGCTTTATTGTATTTATGAACTTATTGTGTTCCATGGATATTTTTGTTGTTTCTTGTAAATATTTGTAGTAAAATTATTTTATATTAGTGGGGGATTATTATTGGGGAGATTTTATAATAATCTGAAATTTTCTTAAATAAAATCCAAAAAAGTGATTACAAGTCCGTTTTTTTGTACAAGTGATAGTGTATTATGTATATAAATGGTTCAAACAAATATTTTAATAATAAATCAAACGAAAGGAGGATCTGAAAATGAGATTTCAATTATCATTCAACCTAAAAAGTTGCGTCTTATCCATAGACTATCGTAGAAGTCTTCTGTCATTCATCAAGCATTGCCTGTCAAATGCAAACGACGGTAAATACTTTCCCGACTTCTATGGACCAGCCAAAGAAAAAGCTTTTTGTTTCTCGACTATCTTTGACCAGCCAAACTACACATCAGATCATATTGAGGTTACAAGCCCGAAAATGTCAATGGTATTTTCCACCCCAGATACGAGAACTGGATTTATTCTGTATTCAGCATTTGCGGCACAAAAGGGAAAATCATATCCTTTACCATTGGAAAATCGTATGACTTTAACCCGAATAACCCAATTAAAAGAAGATGTCGTTCGAGGCAATAAATTATTAGTCAAAATGAGCGAGCCATTGTGCATTCGGAGTCATAATCCTGAAACAAACAGAGATTGGTACTATTCCTGTAAAGCCAGAGACCAGTTTATGTCAGAATGCCAGAGAGTAATTTCATATGAATTACAGCGTGCCGGCTTCTCAGAGAGCTTATCTCAGGTATCAATGACACCAATAAACGCCAGAAGCATCGTCGTGAAACATTATGGAATCAACATTGAATGTTCCATTGGGGATTTTGAATTAACTGGAAATTCTGCGGCTTTGGACTATCTGTTGAAAGCAGGAATTGGATCTCGCCGATCCAGTGGCTTTGGAGTTGCAAAAATAATCGCTCAGGAGGAGGTGTAACTAGACTATGAAAGCAACAATAGAACAACCGTTATATGACACATTGCTTCTTCCAACCGAATGGCGCTATTCCGCAGCAATTGTTGGTTTAATTCGTTTTTTTGATTTCATCGAAGAGACGGAAGGCAAGAAGCTATATACATATACAAATAATGAGGATAAAGATCGATATGTTGTGTATTCCGATATAGGCGGCTACATACAGGGGATTCTATATAACAGCACAGATCTAACAGAAGAACGATACTTACTATTTTGTGAAAACTGGTATGGCAGAGAATTTCGACACCGAAATGTAGAATGGTTGTTAACACATATCAAAGAATTTTCACAAGATAATATAAATGATATTAATTCTTACCTAAATGGAACTTCTTCGAATACCGTTATGAAGAAGATATTTAAAGGCATAAAATTCGATGGGACAAACACGGACACCATCCTTAATCTAATCGATGAACATCGACTGGAAATAATTAAAGAAACCTTTCGTTATAAAACAACGATGTATCGAAATTTTGCGAACACAAATAAACTGATGTCTGACACGAATCCACATTGTCGTTTACTTAGCTATGATCTTGATGAAAATAGGAAAAGCAAAGCTGCATCTTACTATTTTGATACTTCTACATTTATAGCAAGCGATATATACGAATTTGATTTTATACCATTTGCATTTACTTATACGAAAATAGGTTTTTTCGTAAACAGCAATACCTCCATTGAGGCACTTGTCAAATGTAATAATCAATTAAAAGAAAAAATGGATGTAGAAGAGCAGATTATCAACAACCGAGTGATTCGCGATGGCGACCAGACGAAACTGATTAAGGCAATGTTACACTCAGACGATTTCTTGAATTGCGACGTTGAGATTATTTGCAAAGATCGAGAACAGGAATCTTTTGATACAATGCTGATTCGAAAGCAGGCATTGCAAAGATTAAAAAAAATATACGACAACTATAATTTACGCTATGTACATAAATACAACTACAATTATTGGCTGAATGTTGAGGAGGAGCTTATACGCTGTTGCTTAAATTATACATATTTAGACAAGCTTCTCGAACAGCTATTATTGCTTAGTCGTATGGATACAGAGAGCAGAACGATTCAGATTATACAACCATTGGTACAAATCAATATGGAATGGAAAGGAGTGAACCAAACTATGCAGGATACAATTGAGCGAGCAAAAAAGGTAGGGTATTATATTGGAAAAACAATCAAAGAGAAAAATGGAGAGAACAAAGTGAAAAGTTACAAGAACAAATTGATAAATGCTACGGTTTCCCACGATCGTGAGCGTGTTCTCGAAATTATGCTTCAGTTATCTGGTTATACAGACGGTGAAATATCTACTATTTATGATATTCTTGACAACCCTGACAATTGGTCAGATATCGCAATCAGTTTTACAAATGCTATGATTCCATACACCAAGAAAGAAAAGGAGGAAAACTAATATGAAGAAAAATGCTTTAACATTAACAGTTGTTGCCAACATGACAAGTAATTATGGTGAGGGGCTTGGTAATGCATCCAGTGTCCAGAAAATCTATAAGAATCAAAAGGAATATGCTATGCGTAGCAGAGAAAGTCTCAAAAATGCAATCTGCGTACAAGCCGGATTGTATGATGACTTGGAAAAATCTTTGGACAAGGTAATGCGGAAGAATTGAATGCTTCCAATTGCCGTGCCTTAGAAGGCGGTTATATGTCTACACAGGGATTGACTTATGTTCGGAACAGTTCTTTCTATTTGACAGACGCTATTGCGGTTGATTCCTTTATAAATGAGTTACGTTTCCATAATAACTTATATCTGGCAAGCACACATGCCAAAAACAATAATCTCAGCATTCAAAATGATGCAGCAGAAACAGGTCTCATGCCATATCAGTATGAATACGACAAATCACTGAAGGTTTATAGCATTACAATTGATTTGGATAAGATCGGCGTTGACGAGAATTTCCACGCAGAAGCTGATAATTCAGAAAAGGCATTTCGTGTAAATGCTATCTTAGATGCAATTGCCAACCTTTCTTTGGTCGTAAAGGGAAATCTTGATAATGCTGAACCATTATTTGTGATTGGCGGCTTATCCTGCAGAAAAACACATTTCTTCGAAAATGTGGTCAATGTAAAGAACGCATCCCTGATTCTTGAAGATGGCATCAAAGAAAAGTTGCACAGTGAGAAGGGAGATTTCCATGCCGGCGTTTTGAAATGCGGTATCTTTGCAAATGAGAATGACATTGTCAGAGAATTAAACGCTATGCAGACTGAAGATTTCTTTAAGCAGCTTAAAGATCAGGTTAACTCTTATTACGCATAGTAAGGGGGAGTTTTTATGAAAGCACTACGCATCAGGCTCACACAGACTTCTGCGAATTACCGAAGAGAAGAGACCGTTGATAACCGTATGACATATCCATTGCCTCCTTATTCAACCGTTATTGGGGCGATTCATAAGGCTTGTGGATTTACCTCTTATCATCCTATGGATATAAGTATCCAAGGGGATTATCAGAGCATGCAGAAAGAAGTCTATCTTGATCATTGCATATTAAATTCGCTGCAAAATGACAGAGGTATCCTTATCAAGATGTGCAACAGTCAAACTGTATCAAATGGATATGTGGAGGTCGCTGCTGCAAAAAAATCGCAGGGTAACGATTTTCGCAAGGGAGAATATATCGACGTATATCATCCTGAATATTTAGACGAATACCGTGCACTCAAAGATCTGGCAGATAAGATAGGAGCTTACAAAAAAGATAAATTAAAACCTTTTCTTGAGCATGTAAAAAAGCACCGGCAGTATTTTAGCGATTTGAAAAAGGATCTGAATCCTTCTACTGAGCAGACAAAGATTCAGGCTCTATCAAAGCAGGAAGCCAAGTGGAAAACCATAGAGAAGAATGTTAAAAGGAATGTAGAAACGTATGAGAGAGAACATTACAAATATCCTATATCTCTTTTTCGTACTCTGACTACTGCACCGAAAACGTACGAGACACTTTATGGAATCACATTGATTTTACATATTCACGCAGATGATGATACCCTTGCCTGTATCTATGATCACATTGATGATCTTACATCAATTGGTAGAAGCGAAGATTTCGTAAATGTAGAAGAGTGCAGTTATACAGAATTAAAGGAAATTGATGATAACTACACATGTGACATGCATATGTATATTCCTTCAAATGCACTTTCAGAAGCTATTGATTCAGATAGTATCAATTTGAATGGACAAAACGGAATTCCCGGCTGTGGAACTAATTTTTTACTCAATAAAGATTATGTCCTTGCAGACAATAAACGTATCTTTAATAAAAAATTAGTATGCTATGTCTCAAAATTCAACATATTTGATGCAGTCAGCGGAATATATGCAGATGATAATTCAAATATTGTAGCACTTGTATAGTAATTAATAAAAATTGGAATTTGAATCAAAATCTGACAGGAGGTAATGCATTTATGGACAACAACGATTTTCAAAATTTGCTGGATACTTATTGGGCTAAATCTCCAGATACAAATGGAGTAGCAGAAACCATATCAGAACACACCGAATGTGTTCTAAAAGAGGCAGATTTGCTTGTTCAGCTTGGTTACATCTCTGACGATTTATCCAATCTTCTGCATTATGCCTGCGAAAAACATGATTATGGTAAAGTAAATGAACATATGCAGACGCGCCTACATAATAAAAGCATCCACTTTGATCCTGATTCAGAGGTACAGCATAATCTTTTATCAGCGTTATTTATCGACGACCACGATTTCGGTAATTCGGAAGATTTTATTTCCGTTTTATATGCTGTTTTATACCATCATGATAACCATTATGATAATTCATCCTTTGCCTATATATTATCGCATTCGAATCAATTAATAGATGCATTTCATGAGAAATATAAAGATGTTTTACCTAATAGCATAAACCGAAAAGCACTTACCATTATAAATAAATTTATTCAATTGCAGGAAGATAATACAATGCAATCCATACCTATCGATAAAGTAAATTTGTACAATAAAATGACACTTATGAAAGGATTACTTCACAAGTGCGACTACAGCGCAAGTGCGCATCTTCCATGTGAATATAAGAATGATTTTCTTACAGGTTCGCTGAACGATTTATTACACACTTGGGGTCAATCTGCATCCTGGAATGAATTACAGATATTTATGAAGGAAAATTCCGATAAAAATGTCATTGTAACTGCACCTACCGGAAGTGGAAAAACAGAGGCAGGATTATTGTGGTCTGGAAACAATAAATGTATCTTTGTGCTTCCATTAAAAACAGCAATCAATGCCATGTATGAAAGAATCGGAAAAACTATATTGCATAATGATAATCTCGATTCCAGACTTGCCTTACTGCATTCTGATACACAAACCTATTATCTTACAAATAAAGATGACAACACAGATATTGATAATGTACTTACTTATGTAACAGCAAGTAAGCAATTATCGCTTCCAATTACCATTTCAACGTTGGATCAGATATTTGATTTTGTACTAAAGTATTATGGATATGAATTAAAGCTGAGTACATATTCATATTCCAAAATCATCATTGATGAAATTCAAATGTACTCACCGGATCTGCTTGCATATCTGGTTCTGGGCGTCAAAAAGATCATAGAATTCGGTGGAAAAGTAGCAGTTCTGACCGCAACGCTGCCTCCATATGCAAGAAAGAAACTGGAGGAAGTTATGGGAGAAGACGTAGTATGTAATAGCTTTATTGACACAGTAAAACCCAGACATAATGTGAAGGTTATAGACTCTACCTTAAATGCTGATGATGTTTTAAGATTTTGGGAACAAAAGAGAGTCGCGGAGAGTTGCAAAATTCTTGTTATCTGCAATCGTATTAAAACCGCACAAAGGTTATACACAAAGCTAAGTTCTGCCGGAATAGCTAATATTCATTTGCTTCATAGCCGATTTACTCATCAGGATCGCTCAAAAAAAGAGGTCGAAATTCTACAAACAGGAAAAACAGCCACAAACGCGCACGAAATATGGATTGCAACCTCTGTTGTCGAAGCAAGCTTAGACATTGATTTTGATTATTTGTTCACAGAATTATTGGATCTGTTTTCTTTATTCCAGAGGTTTGGGCGAGTGAACAGAAAAGGGTTAAAGTCCATCGATGAAACAAATTGCTTTGTATATACGCAATTACAGGATTCTGATTATATGAATCCAAAAGAAAAAGATTTGTTAGTGAGATTTCAATCCGCAATAAATGATCAGTCAATAGATCCTGTTATCTATCATTATTCAAAAAAGGCAATTGAAACTGTATCCGGTATATTGAGTGAACAAGAAAAAAACAATTTAATCGAATATTACTTATCCTATGAAAATATAATTGATTCCAGGTATGATGCAAAATATTGTAGAATGTATGAATATCTAAATACATTACTGCTAAATGAAAAAGATAAAGACACAATAAGAGATATTCGGAATATTGATATTATTCCATATTCTATTTATGAAACTCATAAATATGAATTCGAACAGATAGAGCATATTATTAAATCAAGCAATAGCAGTTTAGAAGAAAGAATCAATGCGATAAACTCTATCCAGAACTATATTGTTTCGATTCCTAGTTATTTTTCGAAAAAAGAAGAATATATCGAAAGGAAATTTTATATCAATCGATATACAGCCATTCCAATTCTTCACTGTGATTATTCATATTCAATGGGATTTGTAGATGTAAAACTTCCTGAAAAGGATGCATACGCTTGTAGCCATTTTATCTGACAGAAAGGAGCTTCTATGACTAAGGAAGAAATAAGTGGAATCATGATTTACTACTATTATGTATGTAAAAAAAAATTATGGTATTATCTCCACGAAATAAGAATGGAAGCCGGGAATGAAAATGTGGAACTCGGAAAACTGCTTGATACATCTTCTTACGATCGAGACAACAAACACATCATGATCAACGGCGTAATCAATATTGATTTCCTGCGTGGCAATCATGTATTACACGAGATTAAGAAGAGCAAAAGTATTGAAGAAGCAAGCATCATGCAGGTAAAATATTATTTATATTATCTGCATCAACGTGAAGTGACCGATATCAGTGCCAAAATTGATTATCCACTCTTAAAACAAAGTATCACTGTCGAACTGAATGATGAGGATTTTCCTATTATAGAAAATGTCTTAACTGATATATTAGATTATGCAGCTTCCGAACAAACACCACCGAAAGAAGAGACTGCGATATGCAAAAAATGTGCTTATCACGACCTTTGCTATATTTAATGAAAGGGGATATACATGGAAGAAACCTATTATATTTTTACAAATGGAAGCCTTGCCAGAAAAGATAATACGTTACGTTTTGTATCAGAAGATGGAAATAAACGGGATCTTCCGATTGAGAATATTTCAGATATTTACATTTTTTCGGAAATAAATCTGAATATCAGCTTGTTAAATTTACTGTCTAAAATGGGAATTTCCGTTCATTTTTTTAACTATTATCAGTACTATATTGGCAGTTTCTATCCAAAAGAGCAGAAACTCGCAGGCAAATTATTAACACAGCAGGCAGAGCATTACTTAAATCCTGAAAAACGACTATTCCTTGCACAAGCGTTTATCAATTCCGCTTCCTACAATATATTTCGAAATCTCAGATATTACAATGGACGCGGCAAAAATGTGCAACCTTACATGGATCAGATCGTTGAATACAGAAAATACATACCGAAAACGGAATCCATTACCGAACTGATGGGAATTGAGGGAAATATCAGGAAAACATATTATCAGGCTTGGAATACCATCATTGACCAGAATATTGATTTCAGCAAACGGGTGATGCGCCCACCAGATAATATGATCAACAGCTTGATTTCATTTGTCAATTCACTGATATATACAAAGGTTATAACAGAAATCTATAAAACGCAAATAAATCCAACGATTAGCTATTTGCATGAACCAGGTGCGAAACGATTTTCCCTTGCATTGGATATTTCAGAAATATTCAAGCCTTTGATTGGTGATCGATTAATCTTTTCGTTACTAAATCGAAACCAAATAACTGAACAAAGCTTTGTAAATGAACTTAATGGTTTACAGCTGAAAAAATCGGCTGTTCAAACGATTGTAGAAGAGTTAGATACTCGTCTGCAGACAACCATTAAACATCGCGATTTGAACAAGTATGTATCTTATCAATATTTAATGCGACTTGAAATTTTCAAGCTGATCAAACATTTGACCGGAGAGAAGGAGTACACCGGATTTGAAATATGGTGGTAGGAAAGGAGCGATTGCTCATGTATGTTATTCTTGTTTATGATATTGTCACAGATGATGCAGGAAAAAAGATTCTCCCAAAAGTATTTAAGATATGCAAAAAATATCTGACGCATATCCAGCATTCGGTGTTTGAGGGCAATATCAGTACGCCTAAAATAACAGCTCTGAAGAATGAATTGAAGCAGTTTATCCGCAAAGATGTGGACTCCGTTATTCTCTTTTCCTCCCGGGATGAGCGATGGCTGAAAAAGGAATTTATTGGGCTTAATGATGATAAACCATCCCGTTTTATTTGATTTGTCGATCTGAAATATCGAAAAAAGTATTGCACATCGACAAAATACGTAATTACTTAGTAAATATAGAAATAACTCTGTATTTATAAATTTTTTTTGATATACTAAATATGTATAATATCGAGGTCGACAAAAAGGTGGTGTTTTAGCCGCTAATATTAAGATCTTGTGATTATACGGGTATAGATTTAACCAGAATGGAATGTAAAGACTAAAATAGAAAGGCGGTATATGATTGATGACTAGGTATAGATTTAACCAGAATGGAATGTAAAGTGTGTCTCTACAAGTTTGTTATATGTCAATACATACGTATAGATTTAACCAGAATGGAATGTAAAGTTACATATCCGTTGTTGCATGGATAAGTTGATACAAGTATAGATTTAACCAGAATGGAATGTAAAGCCAATCTGTGTTATTTCTTTTTATCTCCAACAACCGTATAGATTTAACCAGAATGGAATGTAAAGGTAATTGCGGTAATCGTGGTTTTTATCTGCAGCTTTGTATAGATTTAACCAGAATGGAATGTAAAGTCATTGTATATCCAAGCGGGTATGAGCAGCTTGAGAGTATAGATTTAACCAGAATGGAATGTAAAGATCAGCGTGATCCAGTGACAGCCGCCTCCTGATACGTATAGATTTAACCAGATTGGAATGTAAAGACAGGAATCAGACCCGCAACGAAGAACACCATAAGCGTATAGATTTAAACCACAATGGAATGTAAAGAACAAAGCTGACATAGATGTGATTGATTATATCTTCGTATAGATTTAACCAGAAAATAGATATAGCTACGGAAAGGGAATTTGAACCCTCGACACTATAAATTTAATCAGATTGGAATTATAATAACACAAAAGGAGCCCCACCCATGAAACTTTTCCACAAAAAATCACACACCAACTACAACCCAACCGAGAAAACACCTGTCATCAAATGCAGCATCTGCCCGGGAGAGCAGGTAGCTGGATTTCAGGACAATGCCACTAAGGCATTTGAGGACATTATGCTGATACAAGATGCATCGGATCTTGCACATTTCCGGGAGATGTATGGTATAATCGGAGATATTAAGAAAATCTATTAAGAGTATTACAGAAACCGAAAGGATACACTATGTCATACATAACTACTTACACCGGAAAACATTTTGATCCAGTCAATCCAGATGCATCCCTTCTTTGTATCGAAGATATCGCGCATGCATTGTCGCTTTTGTGCCGCGGAAATGGGCACGTACAGACCTTTTTCTCGGTCGGACAGCATTGCATTGCCTGCGCAAAAGAAGCGCAGGCACGCGGGCTGTCAGCACGCCTGATTCTTGCGTGTCTGATTCATGATGCAAGTGAATGTTATATGTCGGATGTTCCTCGTCCATTCAAGCAGACCTTGCCGGAATATAACCGGCTGGAAGATCAATTGCTTGATATGATTTATACGCATTTTCTTGGAAGTACATTAGATAATGCTGAACAGGAAATTCTGAAGGATATCGATAATGCAATGCTATGGTACGACCTTACATATCTGTTACACGAGAAACAGCCTTTACCGAAACCACAGGTTTATGATGAACCAGATTATACAGTCCGACCATTTGCAGACGTAGAAGAGGAGTATTTACAGATCTATCGAACTTTTATCCAGAAACTTCATTAATATCTTATAAACACACTAAACTTCTGAAAAATAGCAAGAGCCTCCTATCATAATTAGATAAGCGGCTCTGATTATTCTTTACCACTTTTTTCTTCTCAAATGTTTTTCCCATGTTTGATTCTCCTTTGTTTGATTGTATATAGTTTCTTTGTTATCCTGATTAAACACAAGTATCTTAACATACATTTTCCCGGAAAGAATATCCTAGTTTTGTTGTTAATTGCACATAATTGAAACCGTTTTTTACATTTGAAGGATACAGACATTTTACACATAAATGATTGCGTATATGGTCGGAACAGCAGAAGTCCCTCCATATGTTTGCTCATAAATTTGTTCGCAAAACTCAGGTTTTACGAAATTATCTATTGATTTATTACCAGAGTAGTGGTATCCTAGAAATATAGAGAAATCAACGCTTTACAGGCATTGGGAGGTTTTTATCGTATGGCTTATATTACTTATCATGAACAGGAAGAACAACACAATCTGGATTTGATTCGGAATGTGTGCAATGATCTTCCGGCCTAAGTCAAGGCTGTAAACCGTGATGTACACCCGCCAAC
>OGFY01002068.1_pt1 | contig 12843 bp, 8 predicted proteins | sample 1570951 | NCBI WGS metagenome assembly OGFY01 (sample SAMEA2581942, study PRJEB24529) | metagenome | biome: Human gut stool | place: China | collected 2011
AAATGTAAATAGTAATAATGTATATTTTGCTTCTTGCACTAAATTTGATACTGGCGAATTTCCGTCAAATGCTATAACTATTGACTTTCTTCTTTCAAAAATTTCATAATTAAAGCTTTTATATATTCCAAGCTCTTCAGTTTCAGGAGAAATACATATTCCAGATACATTTGCATCTAATAATCTGTTTTTTACTTTTTCTGTTACATTTTTTGGAACTATTGCATTTATTTCTATCTCCTTATTTAATTCTTTTGATATATCTACTAATGCTTTTTCATATCCCTGCATTTTATGTCCAATAACAAAATATACATTATTACTATTTACATTTTCTACAAATTTCTTTAATGTTTTAAGTCCTTCTTCTGTTGCTTTTGTTTCTCTTCCTTTTGTATTAAAACTTCCTCCTGCAATTATAATAGGTACTTTATCTATTGGAAGATTCTTAATCTTTGTTGCTAATTCTTTTTCAGAATCTAATTTTGTATTAATTCTTAATTCATCTTGATTTTCCGTTTCTTTCATATATTTATCTTCTTCTTCAAGTATTGCTTCTTTTATTGTTCTGCCAGAAAGAAACTTATCAAATTTTTCACTTTTTTGCATAAAATATATATTATTCTTAGTTGTTATTTCATCTTCAACTTCTCTCATTTTAGCAAATTCATCATCTGAAAGTTCTAATAAATTTTGAAGTGCTAATTGTTCATCAAATGTGTCTGAGCCATACATTCCCCCACCATCAGTTCCTTGAACACATTTTATACCATTTTTCAAAAATATTTTTATAGGATGATTTTTTAAATCACTTAAATTATTAAGTCTTACATTTGATGTTAATTGAAATTCTATTACAACTCCTGTATCTTTCATTAACTTTAAAAGTTCTTTTCCAGATTCTGTATTCAAATCTTCTGAGTATAATCCATGACCAATTCTGCATCTTGGCATTTCTTGTTCTTTTTCTAATGATTCTTTCACACACATTATAGATTTTCTAACATTATTTCTTAAACTATCATTTTCCCCTGCATGTATTCTTATTGTAAAATCTTTATCTTCTTCATTAATATATCTTACAATTTCTTTTATTGCTGGTTGTAAATCTGATATATCATTTATTTCTTCTCCGATAAAATCACTTCCAACTACATATGGACTTTTTGCAACAGCTCTTAGTACATTAATATTTTCTCTTAAATAGGTATTACTAGTTTTTTGATCTTTAATAATTGTTAATGGAATTCTTCTGATTCCTATTAAAAATCTAATTTGTACTCCTGTTTCTTTTTCTATTAAAGGCATTATTGAATGTATTTCTTCTAACATTTTTATTGCTGGTTCTCCATTTTTTGCTAAATCAGTATCTGTTATTTCTACATATTTTATTCCTTGCTTTTGGTACTCTCTAGCTATCCATAACAATTTATCTTGTCTTAATGTGTTATTTTTATATATGCTATTTGTTGTTTTATCTTTTAGCATTTGGCATACATATTTTTTTATATCTGTTTCTGGAATTTTGTTTATTAGTTCTTCTTTTAAATTTATTTTTTTCTGAGACTCAATTCCCTTCGCAAAAATATATCTATAAATATAACATTTCTCTAAATTAGTAAATACTGCTTGTCCATCTTTCATAATTGCCAAACTATTCCTTATTTTTTCAATATTATATTCTGCGTTCTCTAAATTATTTAATATAAAATCAGCAAAATTTATAAATGTATTGTCATCTATTTTTCTTATTTTATACTTTCCTTGTAATTTGCTATTTATAAATTGTTTTTCAACTTCTTCTCTTTGTTTATAAATCTTTTCTTCTTGATCTTTGCTAAGTTTTAAATTTAATTTTTTTATATAATATAATGGATATCTTATTTGATGTACTATTCCTAATGCAATTAAACAATCTGGAAATAAATTTGCATTCATATGTGTATGCAAATCTGTTCTGAATTTTGATTTTTTTAATATATATGTTTTTACGATTGTTTTTTCTATTGGCAAATTATAATTTTTTGTTTGTGACATAAATGTTTTGGTTATTGCTGGTATCTTTGCTTTTATTTCTATTCTGTCTTCATATATATTTGCAATCTTTATTCCACCTAATCTAAATATATATACTTCTTCATTGTTACTATTTATACTTGCAAGTATCTTTCCTATTATTATTTTCATATCTTTATTATTTTTTTGTATTTGAAGTCCACAAATTTTTGCTAAATTTGTTATTAGATTTCCTGTATTGTGATTTGGTGTTTCTAATATATATGTAATTTCATCAGCATCTGTTTTTTTTAAGTTAACAATAATATCTTTTTCTTTATCTAAATAAAATTTATTAATCATATTCTAATCCTTTCATAAAAAAGTATTAAAAAAAATTATATCATATTTTCTTTCATCTTGCAACGATTATGTAAAGTTTTTTACTGTTATATATATTATTCAAAAAATAAGAAAAGAATTCCAAAAAAATTCTTTTCTTATTTTTTCTTATCCTTAATATACGGATGTTATATGATACTCAACTTTTCCTGTTTTCACTTCTATATTTAAGAAATCAAACAGTTTTTTTAATGGTGCTTTATCTGTTAATTTTATTTTTTCTTCATATTCAACAACAATATACTGTTTTTCCTCTTTTTCTTCTTCAAAAACAAACGTTGTCATTGGTGAAATTTCAATTCTTTCATTAGAATAATAAATTTTTGTACTTTCATATTCATATTTTCTCCAAGAATTTGGTCCTTGAAAAAATACTAAACTGTAAATGAAGTACTCTATTAGTAAATTAATAAATACAATTATTACAATGTTTCTTATTTTTTCTTTGACTCCACTCCCAAATAATTTTTTATTAAATCTTCTCTTTTCTTCATTACTAATTCTTGAATAATTAACCCAAAAATAAATAGTTAACAAAATTAAGACATCAATTACCGAAACAATTAATCCAATTACTACTGCAGCTACCATAGTTGTTTTCCTCCAATTTTCTAATTGTAAATGTTGAATATCAATTCCAAAACAGAATTGCTATAATATTATACACTTACATTTACATGTTGTCAATTGATATGAGAAATAATAAAACCAAAAAGAGAGCTCTCTGAATTTTACTTCTTTGAACTCTCTTCTTGGTTACAGCTTAGCTGTTAACAGGTGCATAGGACTTCTTCTTGTATTCGATCATAATGTTTTTCCTCTCCGCCCTTTATTCTTGGGCTTTGTGACTTTCGTCAGTTGTTTTCAGCTATGGCCGTTTGCCATGCTACTATTTATTATAGCATATTTTATGTAAAATTGCAAATATACGAAAAAAAGCACATAGAATATATATCTATGTGTTTTCAATATTACATTTTTTTCTAATATCTATTATTTTCTCATTAATTTTATCTACATTAACACCTTCAAAATTTTGTTTATCGGAAATATCATATTTTTCCTTTATTTCTATAATTCTGTTAACACTTCTATCAATTCTATTTTCTTTTATTTTTCCAGATTCAACTAATTGAACTATATTGTTTAACACACGTTGTTCTTCATCTTTATTAAATCTAAATACAATAATATCATTTCCCGCTTCAAACGCTTTTCTTACAGCTAAATCTGGTCCATAAAACAATTTTATAGCTCTCATTTTTAGATCATCTGTAATTATTAATCTATTATATCTAAATTTTTTTCTTATATATTTACAAATAAATTTTCTTGACAATGATGCTGGATATATTCCGGTCACTTTAGGAATTAATAAATGTCCTACTAATATTGCATCTGCTCCATTCTGTATTGCTTGTGAGAATGGGTACACATCTTCATCTTCAATTTTTTTCATTGGAATATTTATTACTGGCAAAAAATAATGTGAATCTTGTTTAGTTGCACCATGACCTGGAAAATGTTTTACAACAGAAACAATATTATTTTTCTGTAATGCTTTCATCACGGCAATACCACACTCAGATACTTTTTCTTTATCATAGCCAAAACTTCTATCTCCAATAACTTTTTGTTTTTCATATCTTCTTAAATCTAATACTGGTGCAAAATTCAAATTAAATCCAGATTTGTATAATAACTCTCCTGTTATTTCAGATGCTTCTTTTACTAATTTTTCTCCCCCAACATTTGCAATCACATTGGCAGAAGGTAAATTTTTCAACTCCTTTGGCATTCTATTTACTCTTCCACCTTCTTGGTCTATTGCTATAAATAATGGTATTTGATTATTTTTATTTAACTCTTTTAATTCTCTAATTAGTTTTAACATCTCTGAATATGTAGAAAAATTTTTTCTATATAAAATTACTCCACCAATTTTATAATTTATTATCATATTTTTAATTCGATCTGTTATGTAATTAGTATCCATACCAATCATAACCATTTGCCCTATTTTTTCTTTTAATGATAATTCTTTTGCTTTCATATTTATAACCCTTCCATTAATGCAAATTATTTTCTTGAAAAATAAATATCTGCACTTGGATTAGCTAGTTTTATTCTCTTATCTTCAAGAAGTTTCATAATTGTTAAATTAAGCTTTGTACTAAATGTTAAGAATTTATCATAATCAACAATATTTGTATATAAGAATAATTTTATTATTATTGCTTCTGCTCCTATTTCTGTTACATTTATTTGAATTGTATTTTTATTTATTTCTTGCATGCTTTCTAAAATATTTCTTATTGATTTCATTAATTCTTCTGTTTTTTCTGAACTTGTGTCTAATGGTAATCTTAGAGTCATTTCTATTCTTCTTGCGTTTATTGTTGCACTATTTATTATTGCTTCTGATAATATTTTTGTATTTTGAATTGTAACTGTTGTATTTTCTACTGTTTTTATTTTTATACTTCTAAATTTAATATCAACAATCGTACCAGATATATCTCCAATAGTTACCCAGTCACCTATTTCAAATGGTTTTTCTGAGGCAATTGCCATTCCACTTAACAAATTACTTACTAGTTCTTGAGCAGCTAATGCAATTACAACACTACCTAAACCAAGACCTGTGATTATACCATTTAGATCATATCCAAATTCTGATATAATCATAAATCCAGCAACAATATAAATTAATACTTTTAAAAGTTTTGTCCCTGTTTGGATTAATTTTTGATTTTCTTGTAATTTCTCATTACCTTTTACTTTTTTCATTAATTTTGATGTTGGTGATATCATTCCAACCAATATTTTAGCAATACTTAATATAACTGCAACCCTTATTAATTTTATGCAAAATGCCATCGCAGTTGCTGGTAATGCTAATATTATTAATGCTAAATATATTCCAAAACATAAAAATATACTTCTTAATCCTTTATATGTATCATTTTCTTTTAATACTTTTTTATCTTTTTCATTTACCTTCCAAATTTTTAATAATAATCTTGGAAGCCATATGCTTAATACGAAAAATATCACCAAAATTGCTATTGATATAAATATATCTGCTATATCTTTTGCTTTTATGCCTTCGATAAATGTTTTTATTGTTTCCATTTATTCCTCCATTCTATTTAAGGAATTTGAACAAGGCAACATAGTTTTCCTTTGTTCATGCCCAATTTATATTATTTTCTAAGTTCTGCACCACATTTTTTAGATACTGCATCAATTATTTTGTCCATTAATCCATTAATTTCTTCATCTGTTAATGTTTTCTTCATATCTGAAAATGTTAAAGAATATGCTATTGATTTTTTGTCAATTCCAACTCCAACACCAGTATAAACATCAAATACTTCAATATTTGTAAGTAGGCTTCCTCCTGCTGATTTAATTACTTTTTCAATATCTTTTGATACTGATTTTTTATCAACTACAAGTGCTATATCTTTATTAATACTTGGAAATTTTGAAAATTCTTTATATTTCATCTTTCCTACTTTTTTTGTAAACAATTCATCTAAATTGATTTCAAGAACATATACATCATCTTTGGATACACTTGGATGTATTTTTCCTATCATACCTATATTTGAACCATTTACATTTATCATTGCACTTTGACCTGGATGCATTTCTTTTGGCATCTCTTGTTTCATAAAACTATATCTTCCTGAATATCCAAGGTAATCAAGTACTTCTTCTGCAATTCCTTTTATTACATAAAAATCTACAGTTTTATTATTGTTTAATCCTGTTGAGTATTTTCCAGACATTAATACACATAATTTTGTATCTTCTCCATATACTTCGCCTTTTTTATAGAATCCTTTTCCAATCTCAAATATTGATATATCTTTTTGTTCCCTTGCTTTGTTATACTCATATACTTTATACAATGATGGTATCATACTATATCTTAATGTATTTCTATCTTCTGTTATTGGATCTAATAATTTTAATGGTTCAAATTTATCTAATGTATATCCATTTACTTCTTTATCATTTATTAAAACATATGTTAATGTTTCTTTTAATCCTAATGCTATCATTTTATTTCTAATTTCTCTTTGTGTTTTATCATAGCTTCCTTTTCTCATTGGAACAATTGGCAATTTTCCTTCTATATTGTCAACTCCATATATACGGCTTACTTCTTCAATTAAGTCTTCTTTTATTGATATATCTAATCTTCTTGTTGGAACTGTTACTTTAATTTTTTCTCCATTTACTTTGTAAGAAAATCCCAATTTTCTAAATACATTTAATATTTCTTCATTAGGTATAACTGTTCCTAACACATCATTTATATTTTTAAATGTTATTTCAATTTCTTTTTCTTTATTATTTGTTTTGTCATATTCTACAGTTCCTGTTACAACTGTTCCTCCAGCATATTCTTCTAATAGTTTACAAGCTCTTTCAATTGCCATTGTTGTTCTTTCTGGATCTAATCCTTTTTCAAATCTGTTGCTTGCTTCACTTCTTACTATTTTCTTTGACGTTTTTCTTACTTTTACTGAATCAAAAATTGCTGATTCTATTATGATATTTTTTGTATCTGGTTCTACTTCTGTTTCAAGTCCTCCCATAACTCCTGCAAGACCAACACCATGTGTAGCATCTGCAATTACTATATCTTCACTTGTTAATGTTCTTTCAACATTATCTAATGTTGTTAATTTTTCTCCATCTTCTGCCATTCTTACTACTAGTTTATTTCCTAATTTATCAGCATCATAGAAATGTAATGGTTGACCTAATTCTAACATTACATAATTACTAATATCTACAACATTGTTTATTGGTCTTATTCCAGATGCAATTAATCTATTTTTTATGAATATTGGACTTTCTTCTATTTTTACATTTTCTACTTTCTTTACTAATAATTTTGAACAATTTTCTGTTTTTACTTCTGTTTTAAATGTTTTGTTTATATCTTCCCCTGATTCTTTGTGTTTTAAATCAACCTCTTTTACTTTTTTATCATAAATTGCTCCTACTTCATAGGCCATTCCTAAAATGCTTAATAAATCCCCTCTATTTGCTGTTAATTCAAAATCTATTACACCATCATCCATTTGAAGATATTTTATTGGATCTCCACCAATTTCTGCATCTTCTCTTAATTCTGCTATTCCTTCTGAATCCTCTGGTTTTAAAAATTTATGTTCAAGTCCTAATTCTGCTATTGAACATAACATTCCATTTGATTCTTGACCTCTTATCATTCCTTTTTTTATTGTTTTTTCTGGTAATACTGCACCATCTAAAGCTACTATTACTTTTAATCCTGTTCTTGCATTTGGAGCACCACATACTATATCTAATACTTCTGTTCCAATATTTACTTTGCATAAATGTAAATGGTCTGAGTCTGGATGTGGCTCACATTCTGTAATTTGTCCTATAACCAATTTTGTTGCATTTATTAAGTTACTTGCTGAATCATATTCATTTCCAACTCTCGTCATATCTTCTGCTAATTGTTTTACATCTACATCTATATCTATATAGTCTTTTAAAAAGTTTGTACTTAGTTTCATTTTTATTCAATTCCTTTCTTGCTTTTTTCAAAAGCACACATAATACTAAAGTTCTTTTATATCTCTATTTATCTACGAATTATTCTTCGTCCTTTCTGTCAAATTGGCTTAGGAATCTAATATCATTTGCATATAAATATCTCATATCTGGTATTCCATATTTAAACATTGCTAACCTTTCAAGTCCTGTTCCAAATGCAAATCCACCATATTCTTCTGGATCATATCCATTCATTTTCAATACATTGGGATGTACTATTCCAGCTCCTAAAACTTCAATCCATCCCGTTTGCTTACATAAACTACATCCTTTTCCACCACATTTGAAACAACTTACATCTACTTCATAAGATGGTTCTGTAAATGGAAAATAACTTGGTCTAAATCTTAATTCACAATTTTTTCCTATTAATTTCTTTACAAATATTTCAAGTGTTCCTTTTAAGTCTGCAAGTGATACATGTCTTTCTTTTTTATCTATTACAAGTCCTTCTACTTGCCCAAATTGATGTGAATGTGTTGCATCATCTTCTCTACGATATGTTTTTCCAGCACAAATCATTCTTATTGGTGTTTTTTCTGTATTTGCTAACATTGTTCTTGCTTGAACAGCTGATGTTTGTGTTCTTAATAAATATTCATTTGTTATATAAAAACTGTCTTGCATATCTCTTGCGGGATGTCCTTTTGGTAAATTTAATCTCTCAAAACAGAATTCATCTGTTTCTAATTCTGGTCCTGAAATTACATCATATCCCATTGATACAAATAAATCTTCTATTTCTTCTATTACTCTATTTACTGGATGTTTACTTCCTCTTTGAATTTTTGTTGCTGGTAATGTTATATCTATTGTTTCTTTTTCTATTTTTTCTTCTAACATTTTTGATTTTATTTGTTCTTCAGCAATTGATAGTTTTTCTTCTATTTCTTTTCTTGCTTCATTTACTAATGCTCCTACTTTGGGTCTTTCTTCTGCTGTTAATGCTCCTAATCCTTTTAATAAATTTGATAATTCACTTTTCTTTCCTAAGAATTGTACTTTTAATTCTTGTAAATCTTGTGAATTTTTTATTTTTGATATTTTTTCTTCTGCTAATTTTTTAATTTCGTCAATTTTGCTTTGCATTTTTATTTCCTCCTTTTTATACAAAACGTAAATAGAGCCAATCTTCCTATTTTTTAGGACGATTGGCTCTTTCGTGGTACCACCTAATTTTATTAATGGCTTACTTATGCATAATATCTCTCTATAAGCTCGCCTAATTAACCTCTTTATAGTTTTAACGGTTCTACCGCTTCTTTCTACTTGCTTTTTGCTTTGAAAAAAAGACCTCAAAAGTGAAATTTCAATATATTTAATATAAATGGTTCTCATCTTTACCATTCTCTCTGTAATATTTTACAATATATCTACTTTGCTTTTTCTATGGATTTTCTTTATAATCTTTGCATATTATATCATTATTTTTTGAAAATGTAAACTAAAAAAGTGATTTTATTTTATAAAATCACTTTTTTATATTAGAAACTTCTTCCGCCTCCACCATGAGATGTTCCACTACTTCCAGAATGTGTTGAGCTTCCACTACTTTCTCCACTAGATGAACTACTTTCTACTCTTCTTGTTTGTGAAACATGTTTGTCTAAAAACTGATCTGTTTGTTCTGTCAATTTTAATGGTTTAGAAATATACTTACTAGCCTCTCTGTTTTTTTGTGGTTTTCTATGTGAACACACTCCGATAATTATAAAGATTGCTGTTGCTATTGAACTACATATCAAAGAACTTTTTATCATCTTTGATGTAGATATTATTGTATCTCCGCCATTTCTTCCCTTTTTAGCAAAGTATGTTGCATATTTTATAAATTGTTCTGCACATCCAGAATAATCCTTTTTAGAAATTTTATCATATGTATAATCTAAAATAGCATCAATTCTTTTATCATTATATATTTCTATTGCTTTTCCAGTTGTTGAAATCCACATCTTTCTATTATCCATGTCAATTAAAAACAATAAACCATTTTTATTTACCCCAACACCAAAATCATTATAATCATAAAAATCATCTGCGTAACCCATTGAACTACTTTTTGGATTTTCATTTATTGTAACAATAGCCATATCCATATTATACTTTGAAATAAATTTCTTAATCATATTATAAATTTCTTTTTCTTTGTCATCTGGTATTAATTTTGCATAATCATATATCTTTAATGTATTATCAGCACTTGGTGTTTTATCTTTTGCATATGAAGTTTGTGAATTATCTTCCAACACATTTGTTTTTTTTGTATATCCATATACATTATAGGCTTTTCCAAATCCAAGTATAATTATAAAAATTATGCATACTGTCAAAAATTTAAATTTTTTTCTCATTTACATCATTCCCCTCATTAAATTAAATATAAAAAATAAAATAAAACTAATTCCAAAAAATAGTATACCTTTTTTTATAACTTTTCCACTATCCATTGGCACTGTTCCTACAACTTTTTTTGTCTGTCCATTCATTGCAAATGTATACATTTTTTCTTTAAATTTTATATTTAACATCCATACTGGTAATAATGCATATTCAACTTCTCCACTATTAATATTTACATCACTATTATCAACAGTTACTGAATTATACCCTCTTATTGTAGATTTTAATTCATCTACCATTGTATTTTCCATTCTATTTTTTGCCCTATCATATACTTCATCTTTATTTAAATCATATTTTTCTGCTAAAAAACCAGATAAATATGATCTATTAAATGGTTTAAATTCACTATAATTATATGGTTCTATTGAGTCCATTATTTCATCTTTGAATTTAGTTGAACTGTCTACTGGTAAATCTTCTATCTCTAATTCTCCACTTCTTGTACATCTAAATGTTGATGTTTCTGTATAATCATAATTTCCAGAACTCCATCTTCTTATTTGAGTTGCCCTAGATTGTATATTTCCATTCATTTGACTATCATAAAGCCAAAATGGTATATATACACCTGTTATTTTTTCTATGTTTTTTTCATCATGAAAGTCAGATGGTGCAAACCATTTTTTCTTTACATTCTTTTTAAATTCTTCTATTGCTTCTTCTTTTGTTGTTTTAAATGGAATTAATTTATCTGGCTTAAACTCACCTTGAAGTCTATTTTTCATAATTGTAGTATTTCCACAATATACACAATGTGTTGCAACAGTATTAGCATCTGTAACAACTGTTGCACCACAATTAGGGCATGTATATTCATCTATTTCAAAATCTAAATTTTCCTTTGTTTCTTTTTCTTGTTGCTTTTCAAACTCCCCTATTTCATATGAATTACCACAATATTCACAATCCCATTTTTGTGTTGTTGGATTAAATTTTACATTTGCACCACAACTTGGACATTTGTTATCTATTGTAATCTTCATTTGTTTTTCTCCTTTAGTTTAACTTATTTCCACAATTTGGGCAAAACTTTGCACCATTTTCTACTTTTTTACCACAATTAGAGCAAAAAACTTTTTCAGGCTTTTTTTGTCCACAGTCTGGGCAGAAATTTCCTTTTACTTGTTTCTTGCAATTTGGACATTCCCACATATCTGATGTTGAACTATTATTGTTTACTGATGAATTACTTGTATTTTGCCAAGGAGCTGTAGTAGCACCTCCCATTACACCTCCTGATGCCATATTAGCCATTCCAATTCCCATAAATCCTGTTGTTGCGCCATTTGCATTATTAGCTGCATCTTTCATTGATTGAGCATATGCACCAACCATTGTTCCTTGTTGCATATATGCATTTGAACTTAATTCATAATTATTAATTTTTTCTTGTGATGCATCATCTAATGTTACTGATTCTATGTTAAATCCTTCTATTGAAATTCCTCTTCCTTTAATTCTATTATCAAAATTATCTTGAGCCATAATTTCTTTTATTTTAGCTTTTTGACTTGGTAATGCACGTACAGGAATTTTATTAACATATCCTAATTCATTTAATACTTTTTCAAATGAGTCCATTACTTCACTTCTCATTTGTTCTAATAATTGATCTTTTTTATATACTTCACTCATTCCTGCAATTTCACTCATAAATGTAGCTGGATTTGTTAATTTAAATGTATAGTTTCCAAAACATTTTATATTAACTGCTAATGGTAAAAGCTCTCCTGTCATTTGATTTGGAATTGCATGTGACCAATCATCATACATAACTGGTGTTGGTGTTCCAAATTTATTATTTATAATTTCTTTTATATTAAAGAAGAATACTGCTTGTTGCTTACTTGAAGCTCCATTATATGTGAATCTTTCCCACATTTCTTTAAACATTCCTTTAAATTCACCCTCAAACATTGATGGTGTAGATGATGTATCAAATTTATAATATCCTTCTTCTGCTGTTGCATCTATTACTTTTCCATTATCATATATAATAGCACATTGACCTTGTCCTACTATTATTGTACTTCCATTTGATATAACTCCATTTTTAGTTGTTTTTTTCATCATTAGTATATCATTTCCCATTTCTTCACATCTGATTGCTTCTTTCCATTGATCATGTAAAGTACTTCCTATTGCACCTACTGCTGCTTTTATTAATCCCATTTTTATTCCTCCTAATTTTATATTTATATATTTTTATTTTATCATTTGTATTCTTTTTTTGCAATGTATAATCCTTATTTTTCATTTTTAAAATTTTTTTTAGTTTTTTTGTTTTTTCTATTGACAAATATTCACAATTGTCTTATAATAATCATTGTCGTAAGACATAAGCCAGTTTATATTTATGCAGATGTGGCGGAACTGGCAGACGCACAGGACTTAAAATCCTGCGGTTGAATAAACCGTGCCGGTTCGATTCCG
>OGFY01002078.1_pt1 | contig 12800 bp, 13 predicted proteins | sample 1570951 | NCBI WGS metagenome assembly OGFY01 (sample SAMEA2581942, study PRJEB24529) | metagenome | biome: Human gut stool | place: China | collected 2011
CCGATAGTAACTGATCCCGAAGGATTGCCCCAACGGATTATGAAGGAAATCGAGCAGACTGTAATCCGTAGAAGATCTAAAATACGAATTATAATGACGGGTATAGCTGCTTCGGTATTATCGGTATGGATGATCGATGAAAGAAATTACCGACCGGTCGTCTCACCGACAACAAAAACAGAGGAAATAAATCGTCCGCCCGATAATGCCGACCGTTCGTATATTCCGGCCGAACTTTCCAGCCAGGAAAAAAGGACGATATTCTATTCTGAACTAAAAAGCAGAATGAATAAACAACAAAAGATCAAACAACTCATCCAAAAAATTCAAGATTATGAAACGAAATAATTTATATCTCAGCCTGATATTGGTGGTATTTACCCTTTTTTCCTGCACCCATCGATCTTACCGAATGCAAACCCAAGTCAACCGGGACGGTTCTTGTGTCCGTTCCATTTCGGTGGAGACCCGGGATTCTGCTTTTATTGCCGGAGATACGACTGCGAATCCGCTTCCTATCCAACTCGACACGACCTGGACCGTCGAATGCTATAACGGACAACAAAAAGTAACATGGCCTGTTGTAAATTTCGCTTTATTCCAAACAGATACATTACCCCGCCTGACAATTGTCGCTTCCCGTCGCTTCCCGTCAGTCGAGGCCATGGCTGAAAATTTTCATTTTAATCACGGATTATGGAGTGTTTGTAAACCTTCTATCATTTTCAAGAAGGAATTCAGATGGTTTTACACCTATTATTCTTATACCGAAACCTATCCCCCATTTTCAGTCCTCACCAAGATTCCGTTGGATCATTATCTTACCTCCGAGGAACAGACACTATGGTTTCAGGGAAATGATCCGGCTTTTCAAGGGAAAAACGGCACTGAACTATGCGATTTATTGTCAAAAATCGAACCTAAAGCCTATCTTTGGCTAAATCACAATCTTTTTGCCGAAAGTTATGCAGCTATCGACCGGCTTCTTCCCGACCATCCGTTCAAAAACCGTTTCGAAGCTGCCAGAGACTCTATTTTCCGGCTGAACCAGGACAAATACGATGCCCTCGATGCAAAACTTCCCGAGATGTTGGACAACTATTTTAAAACCGATTATTTTAGCCGGCACGGACAACGGATAGACTCACTCGACGACCCGGAATTAAACCATAAACTCGATTCTCTGGATCTCTATGAAATTACTTTTCAATATGAATTGCTCTTACCGGGAAAAATTCTCTCGAGCAACACCCGGCAAACCACCGCAGGTAAACTGTCCTGGCAACTCGATGCCTATCGTTTCCTGCCGCAAGATTACGTCATGACAGCGCAATCCCGTGCAATAAATGTATGGGCTTTCGCCCTTACTGCCCTTTTGCTGCTCACCGCCCTATATTTTATATGGAAAAGAAAGTGAAATACTATTTTTTGTATAAATTTGTTACAATACCATATCCTTTATTGCTATGCTTAGATCCGCCCATCAACAATCTATTACAAATAGAGGAGATGAATTTGAACGTTTAGATGAAATTATTAAGCAAAATAAGGATTTTTAATTCTACTTTGATAATACTCATAATTTTTTTAAACTAAATCCTCTTATTCCTCGTAGTCAAACATTTCTAATTGAAGATAATAAAATTTTATGTGGTTCTCCTCTCGATAATAAAATGATAATGAATATATTTATCGATTATATAAAGAATTAAATATGAAAAAAACAGTTTATATATGTTTATTACTATTGGTATTATCTTGTACCTCCAGAGAAAAACCATATTCATGTAAACTAGTTGAGTTACAAGATTTAAATACTTTTCCTGTCATCGATTTAACACCGACTTCTATCGCGTTAACGGATACGACATTATTGAATCCTGAAAAAATCTGGATTTCAGATACCTTATTGATTATCAAAGATGCAGAAACGGACGAGAATAAATTCTTAAAATATTATTCCCTAAATTCTTTCCATTTATTAAAAACCTACGGAAGTATAGGACGGGGCCCCAATGAATATCTAACTCCAAGGGTTTACCGGCATTCCCCGAATAAATTTCTTATTATTGAAAAACTAAGATATACTTTATTTTGTACCGATAGCTTATTCTCCAATCCTCTATACACCCCAGAGAAAATCAATGTCAGAGTGGGATTGACAGCTGCGGATTGTGTATATTTAATCAACGATTCGACCATTTTTGCAAATTCAGGTATGTCCGATTATCAATTTTCCATTGCCAATATTTCCAGTAATCGATATTTATTAAATTACAAGAATTATCCTTCCATAATAAAAGAAAAAAAAATTACCGATTTTATAGCCAATTCGAATATCTATCATGCATTTTACATATTGAAACCGAATACGATGGATTCTGTTGCCATTATTTACAGGCATTTCCCCATCATCGATATTATTTCATTAAATAATTTAGAATCGACCCGTTACCAATTTCCCATCGATAAATCTGTAAATAAAGTTACCGTCCTGGACAAATTAAATGCCCGGGTTGAAGAGGAAGTCAACTACTATAAAAACTATTTCAGCACGGACAACTATATCTATTTATTATACTGCGATTCTAAAAATAAAGATTTATCGATCTCCAATAATAATTTTGAAATACACCAATTCGACTGGCAGGGCCGTTTTTTGAAAAGATATCGTTTGAACCGTTATATTTTAAGCTTCTGTGTCGATGAAAAATCCGACCGAATATACGCAATCAGTTTCCAAAACAATAAGAATTTCTCTCCGGAGATACTCTGTTATTCGTTATCTTCAACGAATTAAGGATATTTGCGAAAACGGGGAAATCTGTCATCCGAATTTAATTACGTACCTTTCCCAACACCAATACAGGATTATCATCATCGGCTATTGCATTATACCAATCATGGTAAGGGGAATTTGCTGATTTTATCCTTTCTCGAAATTTCATTGCAGAAAAAGATTGACAAAGATAATGCTCAGAAACTTCGAACAGATAATCCTCCAATTCAAAGTCAAGGTCGTCGAAATAAATACTCTTTACTTTGAATAAACCATCGTTCAGTTTATCGAATACATAAGTTTCAGGATCCCGGTTTTCGTCGTAAGTAATTATATTTTTACCAAATCTGGAATCAGCCATCCGGATGAATAAACGATCGAATAAGATGAACCGAGAAGTTTCAACTATCATTTCAATTTCTTCTCCTTTTTCATCAGGCTTGAATTCTTTCAAATAATGTCCTGCATGAAAATAATATTCGGGTTTTCTTGTATCGGCAGTTATCCGATACAAAGTATCCGTTATCCCTGACATATAGTGAACAAATCCTCCCGCTATCCCCAGATAAGAATGATTCTTCTGACGCTCCTCCCGACAAGTCTCTTTTTTAATCCCTCCCAGGAATTGTCCGGAAGAAGTAAGGGCATAAATTTCATAGGCTGCATCTTTCAATAACAAAGGAATACAATAAAGAACCGAATCACCGGCCAGTATCATCTTCTTCGGAAATCCGTAAATTCCGGGCAGGGAATTTTCATATTCTCCATTTTTCAAATTAATTACCTGGATACTATTTTGCCTTCCATAATCCGAAAAATACAATCGTTCGCCCGGTTCATCTACTGTGAGGGCTATAATATTCTGATATTCGCCCGGAGCACGTCCATAAGAAGCCAATTTACGGATATAAGTACCATCGGCGGCGAACTGATACATTTCTTCGTTTCCGTAAGTAATAATATACTTCTCTCCGGCCCATACCCGAAAATAATCGTTTAACAAAGCCTCTTCTTTCGTCTCCAAACGCACTAACCGGCTCTCACCGACCAATTGACTCCATTTCAAAACAGTGTCCTTTTCCACAGCTCTTGTATCCAGTCGTTTCACCCCGGAGCCGTTACCACATCCCACTACCACCCAAATAATCATCGAAATCAGAATATCTTTAAGCATAAATCGTGAACGCTTTATCCTGTACTGAAACTAACACCCAAATTCACATCCGAAAAAAATACCATCCTCTGAGAGAAGATGGTATCTTATTTCAGATTTTCAAAAATCAAATTTTATGGATTACTAAACCGGAACGAAGTTTCGGTTCGAACCAGGTAGTTTTCGGCGGCATGATATTACCGGTATCGGCAATATTCAGCAACTGTTCCATAGAAACCGGATACAGAGCGAAAGCCACTTTCATCTCCCCGCTGTCTACGCGTTTTTTCAGTTCACCTAATCCACGTATCCCCCCCACGAAATCGATTCGTTTAGAGGTACGCAAATCCTGAATATCGAGGATATCGGCCAACACATGTTTGGAAAGAATGGTCACATCCAATACTCCGATCGGATCGTTGTCATCATACGAACCTGCTTTAGCGGTCAGACGATACCACTTACCGCCCAGATACATACTGAACTCGTGCAATTTTGCCGGATGATAAATCTCGGTACCCATTTCCTTTACTTCGAAATGAGCGTTCAATTTCTCGAGCAACTGAGCTTCGGTCAGACCATTCAGATCTTTCACTACCCGGTTGTAATCGATAATCTTCAGCTGATGGTCGGGGAAATGTACGGCCATAAAGAAGTTGTACTCTTCTTTACCGGTATGATTCGGATTCTTAGCTGTATATTCGGCACCGATACGGGCAGCTGCAGCTGTACGGTGGTGTCCGTCGGCCACATAGGTGTTCGGCACTTTCGTTGCGAACAACTCTTCCAACCGTTTATTGGTTTCCGGACAGTTGATCGCCCAAAAATGGTGTCCGAACCCGTCTTCTGCCACAAAATCGTAGTCTGCTTTCTGATTCTTCACAATATCTTCAACGATAGCGTCAATTTCAGGCACGGCACGATAGGCAAAAAATACCGGTTCCAGGTTAGCATTCACATAACGGGTCAGCACCATCCGGTCCTCTTCTTTATCGGGACGGGTGAGTTCATGTTTTTTAATCACCCCGTTCATATAATCCTCACAGGCAGCACAACCGACAATACCGTATTGGGTACGGCCTTCCATGGTCTGAGCATAAATATAAAATTTCGCTTCCGGATCCTGTACCAACCATCCCTTGTCCTGAAACATTTTGAAATTTTCGACACTCTTATTGTAAACTTCTTCCGAGTGGATATCCGTTCCGGCAGGGCAATCGATTTCGGCCCGGGTAACATGCAGCAATGATTTCGGTTTTCCTGCAGCCATCTGTGCAGCTTCTTCCGAATTCATCACGTCATACGGGAGGCAAGCCAATTCCTCGCATACTTTCTGGTTAGGAGTACGTAAGCCTTTGAATGGTTTTACTATAGCCATAAAAATATTATTTATTTACTTTAAATTTAGCATCTCCATGTTCCATGAAAGCCACAATTTGACGGGCAGCAGCCAAGCCTGCATTTACATTCGCTTCTTCAGTCTGAGCACCCATTTTCTTCGGAGTAAAGAAATAACGGCCTTCGAACTGGGCATATTCAGCGGCATTGTCCGGAGCGATATCGGAAATATATTTGAAATCGTGAATATCGTTCAGCCTTTTCAGTAATTCCGCTTCATTGATCACTTCCTTACGGGCAGTGTTGATCAATACAGCTCCTTTCGGCATGCGATTCAACAATTCATAATTGATCGATTTCTTTGTCTTCTCGGTAGCCGGGATATGCAGAGATACATAATCACACATCGCATACATTTCTTCGGCAGAATGCAACGGAGTAGCCCCCGCAGCCTTGATTTGTTCATCGGTCATGAACGGGTCGAAAGCATACACTTCCATTCCGAAGCCTTTGGCAATACGTCCCACGTTTTGTCCCACGTTTCCGTAAGCATGTACACCGATTTTCTTTCCTTTCAGTTCATGCCCGGATTTACCGTTATAGAAATTACGAGCCAGATAAACAGCCATACCGAATACCAATTCAGCCACAGCATTCGAGTTCTGTCCCGGAGTATTCATAGCCACTACGCCATGATCGGTACAAGCCTGCAGGTCGATATTATCATAACCGGCTCCGGCACGTACAATTACTTTCAGTTTTTTAGCAGCATCGATCACTTCTTTTGTCGCTTTATCCGAACGGATGATCATAGCATCTACGTCGGCAACAGCAGCGATCAATTCTTCCGGAGAAGTATATTTTTCCAATAAAGCCAATTCATAACCCTGAGTTTCCACGATTTCGCGGATACCTTTTACTGCCACCGGAGCAAAAGGTTTATCGGTTGCAATCAGAACCTTTGTCATAACTACCAAAATTTACGATTAAGATTTACAATTTACGAGAGGCCTCAGCACGGTCGTAAATCGTAAATCTTTCATCTGAATTAATATTATTTATTTTTTATGTGCTTTTTCAAATTCCTGCATGGCAGCAATCAAAGCATTTACATCTTCCATCGTACAAGCATTGTAGGTAGAAGCACGGAAACCACCCACCAAACGGTGACCTTTCACGCCTACGATGTTTTTAGATTTACAGAAATCCAAAAATTCTTTCTCCAGTTCTTCATATCCTTCGGCTAACAAGAACGGAATATTCATACGAGAACGTGAACCTTCTTCAACAACAGCACGGAATACCGTATTGCGGTCGAATTCGCTGTACAATGCATTGCATCTTTCGATAGCACGTCTTTCCATAGCTTCAACACCGCCCATTTGTTTGATCCATTTCAGGGTCTGACCAACGGCAAAGATATTGATACAAGGAGGGGTATTGAACATAGATCCGTTATCGACATGAGTCTGATATTTCAGCATGGTCGGGATCTTGCGGTCAGCCACTACTTTATCCAGATAGTCGTTACGGATAATCACGAAAGTAGCACCGGCAGGTCCTAAGTTCTTCTGGCATCCGCCATAGATCATCATATATTTTTTTACGTCGATCGGACGACTACAAATATCGGACGACATATCGGCAATCAAGGGCACAGGGCTATCCAGATCTTCGAAAATCTCGGTACCACGGATCGTATTATTCGATGTAATATGCAGATAATCGACATCGGCAGGAATCTGGAATCCTTTCGGATAATAAGTAAAATTCCGGTCCTCAGAAGAAGCGATCACTTCAACTTCACCCCAAAGTTTAGCCTCAGCGATTGCTTTTTTAGACCAAACGCCGGTATTCACATAAGCCGCTTTTTTACCCAGGAAATTGTAAGGAATCATGCAGAACTGCATACTGGCACCACCACCCAAGAAAATAACAGAATAATTATCGGGGATATTCAACACTTCTTTGAACAGGGCGACAGTCTCATCATAAACAGCCTGAAAATCAGCTGAACGGTGAGATACTTCCAGAATAGACTGGCCACAATTCCCTAATTCCATCACAGCTTTTGCCGTATTTTCCAATGTCATATCCGGCAACTTACAAGGACCTGCGTTAAAAATATGTTTTCTCATTTTGTATAATAATTAAAGGTTTTAAATTTTAATTCAATTTTTCTTCAAACGTTACAAATATGCAAAATATACTGCGCAAAATATCATTTTATAAGAGAAATATTCGGATTTACTTATAATTTAAAATCACCTTAACAAATCGGTGCCGAATATACCTCAAAAAAGAAATCATTTAATCACTCTCTCTAAGAGAGACACTAATCCCAAAGTCAAAATAATGACTTTGGGATAGTTTTTCGGTATTTGAATTTCCGGTATCAGAAAAAAGGAGTTTTTACAATTTTTGCTTTCAACGCCTTATTTCTCACCCGGATAAATATTTCACTATCTAATTTATGAAAACCGCTTTTAACATATCCCGTACCGATAGATTTTCCGGTTAAAGGAGATACCGTTCCCGAACATACTACACCGATTTCATTTCCTTCGGCATCTTCGATAGGATATCCTTGCCGTGCAATTCCCCGGTCGATGATTTCAAAAGGTTTCATATAACGGGTCGGTTTATCTGCTTTCAATTTTTCATGGTATTCCCGCATGATAAAATCATTTCCGGGCACGAATTTAGTAATCCATCCCAAACCGGCTTCGATAGGCGAATGATCATCGTCGATTTCATGCCCATAGAGACAGAAACCGGCTTCCAGTCTCAAGGTATCGCGGGCACCCAATCCGATCGGTTGTATCCCGAATTCCGCTCCGGCTTCGAAAACGGCATTCCACAATTTCTCAGCATCTTTATTATAAGCATAAACTTCACAACCACCAGAACCGGTATAACCTGTCGTGGAGAAAATAACTTTATCGATCCCCGCAAACGGTATTTCTTTAAAAGTATAATACTCCATATCGACAACATTTTCCGAGGTCAGCTTCTGCATGGCTTTCAATGCCAAAGGCCCCTGGATAGCCAGCTGGCAAATATTGTCGGAAGCATTTTCCAGTTCGACGCCCGGTTTCATACCCAGTTCTGCGCCGTATTTTACCACCCAGTTCCAGTCTTTTTCGATATTAGCAGCATTAACTACCAGCAGGTATTTTTCAGCACTGAAACGATACACCAGCAAGTCGTCTACAATACCACCCTTATCATTGGGGAAACAACTATATTGTACTTTTCCGTCTATCAAAGCGGCCACATCATTTGTGGTTAATTTCTGAACCAATTCAAAAGCTTTCGGTCCTTTAATCCAAAATTCTCCCATATGGGAAACATCAAAAACTCCAAGTTTATTACGGACATTCAGATGCTCTTCTTTAATTCCTGTCGGATATTCGATGGGCATATTATATCCTGCAAACGGAGCCATACGTGCTCCCAAAGCTTCATGAAAATGGGTAAAAGGTGTTGTTTTCATTTTATTTTATTTATATCGTAAATTTAGTCGATTCACATTCATCCCGATCCGTCACCGCTTCCACACAAATCCACCTGTCATCTTCCCCGTCATAATTGCAAACGTTAGCATTTAAAAACATCACAAAGATATAATTTATATCTGTTCAGACTTCCTCTTTCGTCAAATTTTTATCCGGCCGGAATATGATTTTCTTATAAAAAAGATTTGGTTATTTATACTTTTTGTCCTATTTTCGACATTCTACAGGCAACCTAAGGAAACATAATTTATTTACATTCAAGAAAAACAACTAATCTAAACCAAAACGCATTATTAAAAATCAAAAAAATGATTACAAAATTAACTGAGCAGAAAGGATGCATCATTGCAGAATTTATCGATTTAAAGAGATTTACATTAGCAGTGACAGAAGAAGTTAAATCAGAATTAAAACCTATACTTTCGCAAGAAGGTAATAAAATGATTTTCGATTTTAAAAACATTGAATTTATAGACAGCAGTGGTATCGGCTGTATTATCTCATTAGTAAAAACAGCCAAAAGCAATCATTCTGAAATCAAATTGTGCAATATATCGTCAGAAGTCATGGACGTTCTGGAATTATTACACTTACCCATGATTCTCGATATCGAACCCGACTTGGCCAGTGCACTGACCAGTTTCTAAAAAAGCTCCCTACCCGGGGGCTTTTTTATCAGATTGAACTTTTTAACCCGAGAATTGCCTGTCAGGCAAATTTTCGATTGGCGAATCCAGAGTCCGACACCATAATAAACAGGGACTCCCGGTTCGCCAATTTATTTCTCCCCTCCAAAACGGAGCAGATTTCCAACCAGGCGATTTCAGTTGTATTTCAGAATTACTATATTTGTTTGTAGAAAAAATGAGTTTATGAAAGTTCTTGTTATAGAAGACGATCCGTCATTACGCGAAATTATTTGCCGTAGCCTCGAGAAAGAAAGGTATGTTACGGAGGAAGCTCCTGATTTTCAAACAGCGTTGGAAAAAACGGCCGATTATACTTACGATTGTATTCTGCTCGACATCATGTTACCGGACGGAAACGGGCTGGATCTGCTGGAAGAATTAAAAAAGGAAAATAAGAAAGAAAATATCATCATCATTTCGGCCAAAGATTCACTGGAGGACAAGGTCACCGGCCTGGATCTGGGTGCCGACGACTATTTACCCAAACCTTTCCATCTGGCCGAACTCATTGCCCGGGTCAAAAGTGTTATCCGTAGAAATCATCATGCCGGTGCCACTTATATCGAATACGGTAATATCCGGATCGACCCGGACCATTTCCAGGTATTTGTTGCAGGTACCCCCATCGAACTGAACCGAAAAGAATACGATATACTACTTTATTTTATCCAGCGTCCCGAAAGAGTAATCAATAAAATGACTCTGGCAGAATCGGTATGGGGAGATCACATCGATCAGGTGGATAATTTCGATTTTATTTATGCCCAGGTGAAAAACCTCCGCAAAAAACTGACCGAAGCGGGTGCAAACGCGGAGGTCAAAGCAGTCTATGGTTTTGGATATAAAATGTCACTTCAAGCCCTATGAAATTAATCTACCGCATCCTGATTCATCTGTCCCTGGCCCTACCGATCATTTTAGCGGCTTGGGGCATACTATTTTATATGGCTATTATAGATGAAGTCAACGATGAAGTAGACGATTCTCTGGAAGATTATTCAGAGGTACTGATCACCCGGGCCTTGGCAGGAGAACAATTACCTTCCCAATCTGACGGTAGTAATAATAGTTATTATCTGATTACAGTAACTGCAGATTATGCCGAGAAACAGAAACGGATCCGGTATTCCGACGAAATGGTCCACATCGAAGCCAAGGGAGAAACCGAGCCGGCACGGGTCCTAAGAACCATTTTCAAAGACAAAGACCGACAATATTACGAACTCACGGTCAGTACTCCGACGATCGAAAAGCAAGACTTACAGGAAGCTATTCTGAATTGGATGCTTCTCCTCTATTTTTCGCTTCTCCTGCTTATTCTTTTGGTGAATACCTGGGTTTACTACCGGAGTATGCGTCCCCTTTATGTGCTACTCAAATGGATGGACCAATATACGATCGGTAAAAGCCAGAGTCCTCCGGATTTGCAAACCAACATCACAGAGTTCCGGAAATTAAATGAAGCAGCCATTCAAACTCACCGACGTAACCAGGCGATCTATGAACAACAAAAACAATTCATCGGTAATGCTTCGCATGAATTGCAGACTCCTCTGGCAATCTGCCAAAACCGTCTGGAAATGATGGCAGAAAGCGAGTCACTTACAGAAGACCAACTGACCGAAATAGCCAAGATCCAACAGACCCTTACCTATATTATCCGACTGAATAAGTCTTTGCTTTTCCTCTCCAAAATAGAAAACGGCCAATTCCAGGAGAGTCAGGAAATTTGTCTGAACGATCTGATCAGCTCACAGCTCGAAGATTACCAGGAGATCTACGACTATAAAAACATCCAAGTCGAAGTGCATCAATCAGCCACTTTAACGGTGAATATGAACGAAACACTGGCAACCGCCCTGATCACAAACCTGCTCAAGAATGCTTTTATCCACAATAAATCACAAGGAAAAATCGACATCGAAATTCAGTCCGATCACCTTACCATTTGCAATACCGGTCACCCGGAAGCACTGGATGCCTCCCGTATATTCCATCGTTTCTATCAAGGCAAACATACCGGTGAAGGCTCCAGCGGCCTGGGCCTGTCTATTGCCGAATCGATCTGCAAATTATATCAGCTTCACATCCGATATTATTATACAGGAAAGCATTGTTTCCAGATCGATTTTCTCAATAAGTCGAAATAAAATTCATTTTTTTCCCGATTTCAAAATCTTTTCAGTTTTGGGTTCTACTTTTGAATTGTAAAACTTAAAATTTGAAAGCTATGAAACAAATCATTTTATTATTTGCCTGCCTGTTCGCTTTGCAGGGCTTAGCGAAAGCCGACGACGATAGAGCAATTACAGTCGATCAACTACCTCAAAAAGCTCAGGAATTTATCCAAAAGTATTTCCCTAAGAATGAAATTTCCCTGGCCAAAATGGAAAAAGACTTTTGGGAAAAGAAATATGAAGTTGTATTTGTCAACGGAGAAAAAGCTGAATTTCTGAAAGACGGCTCATGGGAAAAAGTCGACTGTAAATATTCTACAGTACCGACAGGAATCGTACCTCAAGCCATTAAAGACTACGTAAGCAAACACTACCCGGAAGCTAAAATTTTGAAAATTGAACGGGACAGTAAAACTTATGAAGTAAAATTGAACAATCAGCTTGAACTCGAATTCAACAAAGCATTTCAACTCATCGATATCGATAATTAATTAAAAATAAATAACTATGAACTTATACGCATTATTTTTCGGATTAGCCCTATTCGGCTTTTGCAGTTGCGACAACGACGATTCGGTAACCCCTGATCCTCAAGCCCGCCAAGCTTTTGAAAGTAAATATCCCAACGCCACACAAGTGGAATGGGAAAAGAAAAACAATTACCTGATAGCAGAATTCATCGACAATCAACTCGACGGGAAAGCCTGGTTCGATGCTACAGGCCAATGGTATATGACCGAAACCGAGTTGACCCACACCAGCCAACTGCCTGAGGACGTACAAAAAGCTTTGGCAAACAGTGAATATGCACAATGGTATATCGACGATATCGATCGTTTGGAGCGTAACGAAACCGAAACGATTTATGTCATCGAAGTGAAAAAAGACAAACAAGAATACGATCTCTATTATTCAGCCGACGGAATTTTGGTCAAAGTTCAGGCCGACCTAACCGATGACGATTACGAAAACTATCTTCCCGACGCCTCGGAATTACCGGCTTCGCTCCAGCAATTCATCAATGACAAATATCCGGCTTGCCGTATCATCGAAACTGAAACCGAACATAACCGTACAGAGGTAGATATCATACACGAAAACCGCAGCAAAGAAGAAAATTCTGATGCAAATCACGAATACCGACTG
>OGFY01002084.1_pt1 | contig 12784 bp, 10 predicted proteins | sample 1570951 | NCBI WGS metagenome assembly OGFY01 (sample SAMEA2581942, study PRJEB24529) | metagenome | biome: Human gut stool | place: China | collected 2011
AGCCAACACCATTGGGCCCCGGGGCCCGCCAAGCCACGCTGTAAACAGGTGCATCCGGAAGTTTCGGTGCGATGGCAGCGTACAACTCCTGCAGCGAAACCATCTCAACGCGTACTTCCTGACCGTACTTTTCGTTGTAAGCACGGATGGTTTCCATAATCTCGGCAGACGGCGGCGCATTATCGCTGAAAACACCGGACACTGCGGTTACAATGAAATCGTATGGATAACCCTCGGTTTCACATTCGGTCAGATACTTGTCAAGATTTGTATGCAGCTGATCCGAGAAGGAAGTGCCGGCGTCGGCATCTTCACCCAGACGGTTGCGCATCATCCAGTTGACAGCGTGGTTGGGCTGAAGCCCCAGCACATTGCCCAGATTATAATGTTCGCCGTTCCAGACCAGCAGCCGCTGTCCGGAAGCGTTTTCCCAGAAGAAAGCATTCTGGTTCTGGTACAGCGGATACATACCGTGGTGGCAGTGAACATTCGTGAAGAAGAACTCCACACCGTTTTCAATCATGGCGTCACGGTAGCCCATGGAGAATCCATTGACATCGGCTGCCATGGCTGTGTGAATTTTTGTGCCAAACGGTTGCAGCTTGTCCTGCCATTTGGCCAGACGCTTGCCGAATACATCCGCATTGACAAGATCGTTGAAGTTCAGATAGTTGGCCGAAATACCGATTTTGCCTTCCTTGACAAAACGGGCAAAGTCGGCGCGATCCTCCTCGCTGGCCTGTTTCCAGAACTCCTCTACGCAGTACAGCGTTTCGCAGTTCCAGCGGAAGTCAGCATATTCCGGCTGACGCATCATGGACAGCACGGTTTTGATATAGTTGACCTGAATTGCAATAACGCGTTCCTGCAGATCTGTGTAGCCTATGTCCGTGTGGGAATGGTGGACAACATAGACCGTCTTGATGGAATGTGCCATGATAAAATACCTCCTAATATTTGATTTGCGGTTTTCGGGGGAAAGCCACAGACTTTTGAGATTGATAAAATGTCGGCGATTCTACACCGGATGTGCCACAATGCATACCGGTACAGGGCAGGAGATTCCCGCTTTTTCCGGTTCCAGACGTCCCGTCTTTTCATCCCTGCGGAAGCAGGTGATGCAGCCGCTGTCCTGATTGGCAGCCAGCAGCATATAGGATAACTCAGTTGCGAACACAGGCAAGAATGACCTTGACCTCGCTGCTGTCCGGGCTGTAAATTTCATAATCGTCGGCTGCCTGAGGAACAATGCAGGTTTCGGCATAGTGCAGCTCCAGAGGAGGGAACGCATCGCTTTTGCTGCGCAGAACCGCCCGCGTACCATCAACCAGGTTCAGCATATGCACACTGCCGTTGCGATGTACCGGCAGGGCAGAAGATGTTGTAAAGCGGAATGTGTCCAGAAACTCCCGTTCATGCAGACCGGTGCGCACAACCGTTCCGTTTTCGCCGGTATAAACTTCTGCCACTGCGTTGACAAGGTTTCTGTGAACCCATTCGGTATTACGGTACCATTGGATGTTGGCTGCACCATGTTCAAGGTGGATGGGGCGCGGTTTGCCGTCAAGGTCAACACGACCCCAGTCCCACAGCTTGAATGTGAAAATATAGGGTGTAGCGCTGATTTCCAGCACCATGGTATCTGCACCGGAACAATGCACAGTGCCGGCCGGAATCAGCACATGGTCATGCTTCTTGACGGGAATCTTGTTGACAAATTTTTCTGCCGGGAAAGGCTTGCCGCCGTTCTGGGCCGTCTGCAGGGCGTCGATCATTTCTTCCGGCTTTGTACCGGCTTTAATGCCCAGATAGACGCAAGGGGCTTCGCCGGCAGCATCCAGAAGATAGTAGCTCTCATCCTGTGTATAGTGCATATGGAAATGGCTCTGGATGTATTCGGTCAGGGGGTGAACCTGAAGCGAAAGGTTCTGCCCGTGCATGGTGTCCAGCATATCAAAACGAATGGGAAATTCCTTGCCGAAGCGTGCATGAACACGGTCACCCAGAAGCTCACGCGGGTGCGCATAGACAAGGTTGAGCGCCGGCGTTTCCACAACACAGGAACCGAAATCCAGCAGCAGGCTGTTTTCCTCCGGAACGCCGTCAAAGCTCCAAGCATAGTTGCTGCCGTTTTCGGGCAGGTCAAAATGCGTTTTCATCCAGTCGCCGCCCCAAACGCCCGGGTCAAAGTAAGGCACCATGCGGAACGGCTGTGCCGCAGCTTTGGATAGTGCATCACGGTAAGCGGTACCCGGCACAATGGCAGGGTTGCCGGCTGATGTGGTATCGAGATAATAGTCAAAAACCGGCAGCAGTTTGTCCTTGATCCGGTCGCCCCAGCGCCATTCGGCAAAATAGCCGCGCTTATATTTTGCGCGCTGCGGCAGGTCATGCATGGCTGTATGCCAGTTGTCCTGCCCTTTGCGGAAACGGAGCTGAATTTCCCACCGCGTAATGTCCGCATAGATGGTGATGTCTGCACGTTCCACAAGAGAGGCACCGACACCGTAAACCAGTACCAGACCATCCGTTACGGCATCAATTTTTCCCCGGGCGGCACACAGTGCTTCTTCCGGGTAAAAATTTTTCATCTGCCAGGTGGTCATGATGCCGAACACAGGGTCGTCCGTCAGTTCGTGTTCGATTTTTGCATCCAGCTCAGCGGGCAGGATTGCCAGATCATCTGCATGGATGACAAGCTCGGCATGCGGGAACAGTGCAAGGATCTCCGCTTGATCGGTACCGGGGTAGCATTCAACCGTCACAACGGTTTTGCTGCTGCCTGCACACAGGGCGTGCAGTTCCTGTTTTACGGCATCGGTTCCCCGTGCAGCATGGTCGGCGGCACCGACCTGTATGGTGGGGAAGCGCCGGTAAGGGTAAGTAGAGGGATTCGGCATAAAAGGCACCTGCTTTCGGATATTTTGTACGATATAATCAACATACACGGAATCTGGACAAATGTCAATACATTTCTGAATAAAATTAAAATTAGTAATTACATCTTTACAAGTTGCCGTCTGCATGGTATACTTGATTCAGAAGTTCTGTGTGGTATAAATCTGCGCTGTGACAATATTTTTGCGCGGAGAACGCCGGAAACAGCACATCAGCAGGGAGGTTAGATATAGTATGCCGCAGCCGCGATATCTTCATATTGTACAGCAGTTAAGGGATCGGATACAGAATGGGGAATACCCGCCGAACACCCGCATTCCCACAGAAAACGAGCTGTCTGTTTCTATGGGGGTAAGCCGCCCCACGGTTCGTCAGGCGCTGAACCTGCTTGAACAGGAAGGACGCCTGACAAGGGTCAAGGGAAGCGGCACCTATGTGACAGAACCAAAAATACAGCACGAATCCACGCGGTTCGTGATCGGCTATCAGGAAGAAAGCCGGGAACGGCACAACCACCTGCACACCAGCGTGCTGGCACTGCAAAAAGAAAAACCGGGCAAGCTTGCCGCCAAAGCACTGGGTCTTGCCGAGGGGGAACGCGTGACCCGGATGGTTCGGCTGCGCTGGCTGGAAGGTATGTATAACGGTTGCCCCATTGTGTATACAACGGTGTATGTGCCGGTACGCCTTTTCCCGGAAATGGATGAACAAAACTTTACGGATGCATCCTTTTACGAAATGCTGGACAGCCGTGGGCTGACCGTCATGCGAACCTCTCAGCGACTGGATGTGCGCATGCCCCCGGCAGAGGTCGCGGCAGAGCTTAAACTGTCGCCTTTTGAACCGACAGTCTATATTGTCTCGACCGGCTATAGCCAGAACGGTATTGCGGTGGAATACAGCGAAAGCTATTATCCGGCAAGCCGGAGCAGTTTTAATATTGAAATCAACCGGGGGAGATAAAATGCAGGAAGTGTATCTGTGTCTGGATGTGGGCGGTACGGAAATCAAGGCTGCGCCTCTGGATAAAAGAGGAAATTTTCTGGCACCTGTCCGCCATTTCCCGGCAATGGCCGGCGCGGACAGGCAAACGTTGCTTGAAAACTTTGGTTGGATTTTTAGCAGTATCTGCCCGGAAAATGCTGTTCCCATTGAAATTGATCTTGCGTTTCCCGGACCGTTTGACTATAAAAACGGCATCTGCCTTTTACAAGGGCTGGACAAATACGATGCACTGTACGGCTGCAATCTGCGCCGAGCATTCTCCGAAATCAGCGGCTTGTTGGAGCAAAAAATTCAATTTATCAATGATGCAGCGGCCTTTGCGTTGGGAGAAATGGCCTTTGGTCAGGCGACGCAAGCCGGGCGAGCTCTGTTTGTAGCAGTGGGAACCGGCTGCGGCAGTGCATTTGGGGTGAACGGATTTCTGGCTGAAGAAGGTACACCCGGTGTGCCGCCAAACGGATATTTTTATAATGCACCGTTTCGGGACAGCTGCGTAGACGACTATATTTCCCGGCGGGGGCTGGAAAAGCTGTCCGGCGAGATGCTGGGTGTGCCGCTGGATGGTCGTGCGCTTGCTGAACGCATCGCCGCCGGGGACGAACGGGCCAAAGCCTGTTTCCGGTGCTTTGGTGAACAGCTGTGCGATGCATTGCAGCCGCAGATCGAAGCATTCTGTCCGGACACGCTCTGCATGGGGGGACAGATTATGGCAAGCGCGGCATTATTTCTGCACCCGTTGGAAAAACTTTGTACAAACAAGAAGATTACTTTATATATTACACAGGATACTTCTCTGCGGACTATGCAGGGGCTGACAAGAGCTGCCAGCCGGTAGGATGAGGCGGCTTATGCCATATATCAATCTGCTTATATATCTGGAAAAATTTCAGTCCATGGAGCACTTCAAATAGGAACTCGTCGAATATCTGGATTACTACAACAACCGCAGAATCAGGGCAAAACAAAAGGGCTTGCCGCCTGCAATTCACAGACAACAAACCCTTTCGGCTGCTTGAACAATTTTTACTTCAAAATATGACCCTGACTTTTTGGGATCACCTCAAAACCGCGGATGTCCTGCTATTTATTTGGTGAAAAAACCATGTAGCTGATTGCTTTATAAAAAAGACTCGTCAGGCTTTGAAGATTCCGGATCGGATGCCAGCACGCCGCGGTAAAGCACTTCGGAAGAAACATAACTGACTTCGGGCGCCGCTTTCGGGTGTTCTATCACAAAAAGAATCTTGGCGGCCAAGCGAGAACCGATGGTTTGCGGCTTTACATCTACGGTTGTAATACGGTCGGCAACGTTCAGATATTCGCTGTTGTTGTCAAAGCCCGTCAGTACGATACGTCCTTCAGGGTCTATCCCTTTTTCTTCAAGATAACGCTGGATGAAATGAGCAATATAGTCGCTGGCACAGACGATACCGTCCGGCATGGTTGGCAAAAAGTCCAGAAAGTGACTGATTTCCTCATAATGGGTACGAAGACCCAATGACCCGGTAAGGTAAAGACTGGGGTTTGGAATGATCCCATGCTCATGCAGCGCATCCAGAAATCCCTCGTAGCGTTCTTTGTTTGTCTGGGCATATTCTACATCGCCTATGAAACTGAGCTTTCGGCATCCATGACGGAGCAGATTGCTTGTAATCTGCCGGATAAGGTCACGACCCTCAATAATGAGCAGGTCCCCATGCAACTGGTTATAGGGGACAGAAGGAACCGTGTCCAGAAAAACCTTTGGTATAGGTAAAGAGGATAACAGCCGCAGCAAGGGCGCAGAGTACGTGTTCAGTACAATGACACCATCTACTGTACCGTTTGTCAAAGGCTCCGGCAACACATAGCCCGCTTTGTAATTGGTGGGAAGATATGTGTACATGAGGTTGACATTATGCTCGGAAAGATCTTTGGCAATCTGATGGATAATCTGCATCCAGAAAAGAGAGGACTCCGGTCGGCACACGGCTACCGCTACGGTGCGTGTGTGGGGAGGCAGTTGAGCAGAGACGGTCGCAGTGGTATCCTGAGAGGGAGTGTGGAAATAGCCCATCTCGGTGGCTTTTTGATGGATTTGGGCACGCATAGAATCCGAAACGCCGGGACGGTTGCTTAGCGCTTTCCATACGGTGATTCTGGAAACAGAAAGAGCATCAGCAATATCCTGCATGGTTGGTTTGCTCATGAAAGAAAGCCTCCGTTTTTTGAGTTTATAGTAAGTATAGCACAATCATAAGAGAAAAGCAACACGAAAAGTTAACTTTTGCTAATGTTTGATGTTGAAAATGTTGGCTATCTTGCACAAAAAAACAATGCGAAAACCGTTGATATGCACGAATACAATGAAACGGTGCGCGATTTGTGCAAAATGACGATTGACAGGTACAAAAGTAAATGTTAATATTTGACTAATTACTGTTGCTATTGCTGCTCCTTCAACACCTTTGTGAAATACAAATATAAATATTGGATCTAATATTGTATTTAATATAGCTCCTGAAACCATGCTAAACATTGAATATTTTGGACTTCCATCTGCTCTAATTATTGAGTTTAATGTTGTTCCTATCATTGAAAAAGGAAATCCTATTGCTATTATACTTCCATAAGCCATTGCATAACTTTTTAGATTTTCTGTACATCCGAATATTTTTAAAAATTGAGGTAAAAATATTAATGTTATTGCACAAAATAATATTGAAACAATTGTTGATAACATTATTCCATTACCAATTCCTGTTTCTGCTTCTTTTTTCTTTTTCTCTCCAAGTTTTAAACTTAAATATGCTGATGCTCCATCTCCAAACATTAATGAAAATGCTAATCCTATCATTACTAATGGGAATACTACATTTGTTGCTCCATTTCCTAAATATCCAACACCTTGTCCAATAAATATTTGGTCAACTATATTATATAATGAGTTTACCAACATTGATATTATACAAGGTATTGAAAATTTTTTAATTAATTTTCCTATTTTTTCTTTTCCTAGTATGTTTTCTTCTTGTTCCATTTTTCTCCCTCTTTCTTTTTCTCTTACTGGCTTTTTTGCCAACCTATCTATTATATCGTTATTGAAATAATTTGTCAATTATATAAATTGCTTTTTTTCCAAAAAATATCCCTGAAGAAAATATATTGTACTTTCTTCAAGGACTCTCAAAAATTCTAAATTATGTTATTTACAAATTTTAGGAATTTTAATTACACTCATAATCTCTTCAAGTTTCGAATAGGTAATTCCATTCCTAAAAGGAACTTCTTTAAACACTTCTTCAAGCTTTTCGAAAAAATTTGCATAATTTTCAGATTGCATTCGTTCATGTGCTTCTTCAAAGCTAATACTTGCAATATATTCCAAAACCTTAGAATATGCAAATGTAATACTTTGAAATAGCTTACATACATCTGATTTGCAAAATTTTCCCTCAGGATCACTTTGCCATTCCAAAAATTCAATTTCTTGTACATAATCAGGATTTTCTTCAGTATACGAACACCATTCAATCTGATTAATGTTCATCATTCCCTCCAATAATTATTTGTTGTGTTTGTTTTCGGACATGTCTTAAAGGGATATCTAATGTTAAGACATGTTGTATTTTAGCACATATAATTTTAAATTTCAAGCAAATCATTTATATTAAAATAAAGTTTTTATTTTCTTTATTAAATAATGGCTTCCACCTAAACTTCTTCCATTTTCAACCATACTAATTATTAATAATTGATTATCATTTGAATCTGTTGTAAAACAATCAAACCATCCTAAAACATCTGCCTCTCCATCTTTTGATGCTTTTAACTCTGCAGTTCCTGTTTTTCCTGCTATTGTTCTTCCTGTTATTTTCATATCTTTAGCTGTTCCTTCTGGATTTTCTACAACTTGAATTAAATCTTCTTTTATTATATTTGCCGCTTCTTTACTAAAAGCATTTTTTACTAAATATTCTACATTTTTATTATCTTTTTCTATAATATATGGTTTTACCATATTTCCATCATTGTTAAATGCTGAATATATAGATGCCATTAGTATTGGATTTACTAAAATTTCTCCTTGACCATATCCACTATCTGCAAGTACTTTTTCATTTGAAATATCTTTTGAATTTGAATATTGAGATTTGGCTGTTGATATTTCAAGGTTTAAATCTTGATTAAATAATATTTTATTTAATCCATCAGTAAAATTCTTTTTTCCAATCTGTAATGCTGCTTGTGCAAAATATATATTATCTGAATGTATTAGAGCATTTTTTAAATTCTTTGGTCCACTATATGATGTTAATGTTGTTATATCAAATTCTCCCCATCCATCTTTTTTCCAACTAAGTCCATTATATGTAAATGTGTCATCAACTGATAATGTTCCTGTTGTAAGCCCTATTGCACCTGTAATTGGTTTAAATGTAGATCCTGGTATATAACTTTGTTGATATCTTACAAACATTGGCTTATTTTCATTATTATTAATTTCATTCCATTCATCTGATGTCATTCCTAAAACAAATTTATTAGGATTATATGATGGTGTACTTACTAGTGCTAATAATTCTCCAGTATTTGGTTCCATTACAACAAAAAATCCTGCATCATTTTTTAATTCTTCATAAAGTTTTTGCTGAATAGTAGAGTCTATTGTTAATTTTATATTTTCTCCATTTTTTACATCTATTTTTGCTATTTCTGATTTTCTTTTTCCTTTTTCATCTTCAATATAAATTTCAAGACCATTATTTCCTTTTAATTGTTCTTCATATTGTTTTTCTAGTCCTGCTTTTCCTATTAAACTAGTACTTGTATATCCTTTTCCTTTGTTTTTTTCTAATTCCTCTGCTGTTATTGTTTGAACATATCCAACTAGTTGTGCTGAAGCTTCTCCTAATGGATACACTCTCGATGTTTCACTTGTAATTTTTATTCCAGATATTTGTAAAACTTTCTCTTTTATTTCTGTTTCACTTTGTTCTACCTTTTTTATAGGTACAAATGTATCATCTTTTACCCATGATGCTGAAAGTGCTTTATTTATTGTTTCTACTGAAATTCCTAAAATGTCAGATATTTGTTGAATTGTTTCTTCTTTATTTTCTGGTAATTTTCCAGGAACAATTCCTATTGATGATACCTTTCCTTCCCCAGCTAGCATTATTCCATTCTTATCATCAATTTCTCCTCTTTTTGCTTTTATTGTTTTTACTCTTACTTTGTCAGTACTATTTAACCCCGGCAAAATTAAGTTATGGCTCCATTCAATCTTATATTCTCTTTGATCGTTTTTTACTATTCTTACTGTATTTTGAAATTCTACATTTCCTGCACTTGTTTCCATTGTTTCTGTATAATTTATTTTAGATATATTTTTCTCTTCTTCTTCAACATTTGTTATTTGTATATCTAAATTTGCCATATCTATTCCACTATAAATGTTCTCATTTCTTTTTATAAAATCTTCTTTTGATATCTGAGATTTAGCTGTATCTGTAATCATTTCATACATTTCTTCATACTTTTCTTCATTTATATATGAAATATATTGGTTCCAAATATCTTCTGGAGTTGTCTTTTCTTTATTAGAAATATAATATGCTACTAATCCTCCTCCAATTAATATTGCAATAATTAAAACAATAATAATAATAATAATAATCTTTTTCTTCATACTTTTTTCCTTCCATAAAATTTACTTCATCGATATTATATCACAAATAAAATTTTTATTAAATTAAATCTTTATTAATTTAAATATCTTTTAATTTTATTTCTTTTTCTGAATGTAATTTTCCTGCTCTAGTAATAGAATTATATCCAAATTTTTGCTTTAATTCATCAACTACTTTGTCTAAATTTTCTTGTTTTTCTGTATCTTTAGAATTAAATAGTGATAATTGTTTTTCATTCTTTTCAATCAATCCATCTACTCTCATTCCTACAAGCCTTATCGCTATTCCATTAGTATACATTTCTTCTAATAGCTCTTTTGCCATTCTAAATATATCTTTGGTGTTTGATGTTGCTTCATTTAATTTTCTTTGATGTGTTTTATTTTCAAAATTGCTTGTTCTTAATTGAACATTTACTACATTTGCTAACATATTATATTTTCTTAATCTATATGTTACTTGTTCTGTTAATGCTAATAATACTTCTTCTAATTTTGATATTTCAGTTATATCAACTGGTAAAGTTGTAGAATTACCAATTCCTTTAGGATTTTCAAATTTATATTGTACTTCTGAATTGTCTATGCCATTTGCATATTCCCACATCATTATTCCATGTTTTCCAAATTTTTTTGATAATAATTCTTTATCTGTTTTGGCTAAGTCTCCTATTGTTCTTATTCTCATATTTGAAAGTTTTGGAATTGTTTTTCTTCCAAGCATTAATAATTCTGAAACATTTAGTGTCCACATTTTACTTGGAATTTCATTTTCATATAATGTATGTACTCTATCTGGTTTTGTAAAGTCTGATGCCATTTTAGCTAATAATTTATTATGTGCCACTCCAACATTTACTGTAAATCCTAATTCTTCTTTTACTCTCTTTTTTATTTCATATGCTTTATTTATTAACATATCTCCACATAAATAGTTTGTCATATCTAAAAAACATTCATCTATGCTAAATCTTTCTATTTTGTCTGTATATTGAAGTAATAATTTATATAAGCTATTTGAATATTTTTTATACATATTATAGTTTCCTGGATATACCTGCAGTTGAGGACATTTCATTCTTGCTTGATATATTGTTTCTGCTGTTTTTATTCCAAATTCTTTTGCCTTTGGGCTCTTAGCTAACACTATTCCCGAACGCTTACTTTCATCTCCTCCAATAATCGACGGTATCTCCCTTATGTCTATTGTGCTACCTTTTTTTAGCATCTCAACAGCAGTCCAACTCAAAAACGCATTATTTACATCCACATGCAAAATTTGCCTTTCCATTATTATCACCTGTTGTAATTATAGAACTTTTGTTTGTATTTGTCAATACTTTTTTTATTTTAATTAAAAAAAGTCATTATAAACAATTTGTTAAGTATTTCAACTGTTTATAACAACCTTTTTATTGTATTTTCCTCTTTTGAATTCTATATGTTATTTTAGATAATACATTATTAGGAGTAATTTTAGCAAAAAATCTAGCTAATTTTATATCAAATCCAGGTACAATATAAAATTTACCATTCTCTAATTTATGTATTGCATATTCCGCTACTTTCATACTATTAGCTTCCCTTAAATGAAATTTAACATTTGCAACTTTATTAAAATTGGTATCTACAGGACCTGGACAAAGAATTGAAATTTTCACATTTGACTTTTCTTGCTTTAGTTCTTCTCTTATACTTTCACTTAATCTTACAACATAAGATTTTGTCGCATAATATGTACTCATAAGTGGACCAGGCATAAAACCAGCAATAGAAGCAACATTCAAAATTTTTCCACGATTTTTCTTTTTAAAATCTATCAAATACAATTTTGTCAAAATATGATAAGCAATTACATTTGTTTTTATCATTGCCAGTTCTGTTTCTAAACTAGTTTTTGTAAAATCCCCACAATCACCAAAACCTGCATTATTTACTAGCAAATCTATATTAGATACTTGCTCATACAAATTCCTACAATTTTCTTCAGTTGACAAATCTATTGAAATAATTTCTGCATTTTTTAAACTTTTAGCCACTTCTTTTAATTTTTCCTCATCTCGCGCAACTAAAACCAACTCATAACCTTTTTTATCTAAAACTTTTGCTATATCTCTTCCTATACCTGATGACGCTCCTGTTATAAGTGCTTTCATAAAAACACTCCTTTCTATCACTAATGCATTTCCAAATATATTCTAAAAATATAATATTTTTTTAACCTTTTAAAAATCATTCGAAAAATATAATTTTTTTTAGTCTTTTTCAAAACCATCAGTTACTTTGACATTATCTTTCCAACTGTATGTACTATTTGAGTCGATTTTTTATTTGCCACATCTTTTCCTATTGCCTTTCCTCCTACTGTTAATGCTGAAACTAAAGCACTTAATAAAAATTGCAAGTTAAAATTCCATCCAAATTGATTTGTTATTTTTACGGCTATTAATGCACTTATCGCTCCACTTAAAACACCACAAATATCACCAATAACATCTGCACATATATTGGCCACTTTTGATGCATTTTTTATTAATTTTATTGAACTTTTTGATCCTTTGACTTTTTTGGTTGCTTTTGCATGAAATTCTTCTTCATTAGCCACAGTAACTGCTACACCAATTATATCGAATAAAATACCTGTTGCTATCACTAATACTAGTATTAAACACGCTGGTATTAAACTTAGATTTGATACTCCATTTGTTGATATATAAGAAAATATGATTGACAATATAAATGTCATTGTAAAGACTTGAATAAACCATTTTAATGTTGAATTTTCCGAGTGTTCTTCTTTTTTACTTTTTTCCATTATTTGTTTTTCTCCTTCTGATTCTTTTTATTTATTAATATGATTTAGATGGTAAAAGTCTAAGTAAATTTTACAGTTTAGGTCTGGTTGAATTTCTCTACCTCCCGCTTGACATTACTGTCTTAGCCGTTTCCGTTTAAGGGATGCATCTATTAATTTTAATAGACACCAGATCGCCACTTAAATCTGTACCTTAATCCCTAGACTTCCATGCTAGTGATAGCAAACATTCTAGAAGTTTTCCTTAACATACAAACTTGTTTTACTAGTCTTTTTTGCAAATATGGTTTCATAGCACCGATTATTTATATTTGGCCAAAATACAAATATCATTATAAACGTAATCCCCACATATTCACTCGAGACAGGCTACTCTATGTATTCTGAGTCTTGGC
>OGFY01002086.1_pt1 | contig 12764 bp, 14 predicted proteins | sample 1570951 | NCBI WGS metagenome assembly OGFY01 (sample SAMEA2581942, study PRJEB24529) | metagenome | biome: Human gut stool | place: China | collected 2011
GAAACGTACTACAAGTTCACGCCGGATGACGGGACACTCTGCCGGGTGCATGAATCCAACATGATTGTGCTGCGGCATATGTCCACCAACGGACGCAAGGGCATCCGCCCGATTGACGTTCTGATGGGAACATTGCAGTATTCCAACGCCATCCGCGAATACGCGGCAAATCAGCTGCAAGGGGTCAACTCAGGTGTCGTGCTGAACATCCCTTCGACGAACCTCAGCCCGGAGAAGCGCGACAATGCCGTCAAGCAGTTTCTTGAAGCCTACAAGAAATCGGGCGGGCGCGTCATTGTGCTGGAGGGCGGCATGACTGCCACAACGCTGACGCAAAGCCCGGTGGATGCGCAGTCACTGGATGTGGAGCGCGTCACCAAAAACCGCGTGGCGACCGTGTACAACATCCCGCCGCACATGCTCGGCGACTACTCCGACAGCAGCTACTCAACAAACGAGCAGTCCACGCAGGAGTATCTGACGCTGACCATCATGCCAATTGTGGCGCAGTGGGAACAGCAGCTCAACCTGAAGCTGTTGACGTGGCGCGAGCGCTGCGACGGGTGCTACTTCGCTTTCGACCTCGATGAGCTGCTGCGCGCCGACCAAAGCACCCAAGCGGAGGTCAACCAGAAGGGCATCCGCAATGGCTACAAGACCATCAATGAGGTTCGCAGGAAAGAAGGCAAACCACCTGTCAGCGGTGGTGACTTGCCGATGGTATCCAAAGACCTTGCGCCGCTGGAAGCTGTGCAGTCCGGCACGGCGCAGTGAAAGGAACATGCACATGCAGAAGTTTTGGAATCTCGTACTGCCGGAGGAAGCGGAAAAGCCTGCCGAGTTGTATCTGGAAGGCGAAATTGCAGCTGAATCGTGGTACGGGGATGAAGTAACGCCGAAGCAGTTCCGCGAGGAACTGGCGGCAGTCAACGGGCGTGACGTAACCGTCTGGATTAACTCCCCTGGCGGCGATGTCTTTGCCGCCAGCATCATTTACACGGCGCTGATGGAACACAAAGGCGCGGTGACGGTCAAGATCGAGGGCTTGGCGGCAACCGCGGCATCGGTCATTGCGATGGCGGGCGACAAAGTGCTGATGGCCCCGACCGCGTTCCTGATGATTCACAATCCGTGGTCGATGGGCTATGGCGATGCAGACGAACTGCGTCACGCGGCGGCTGTGCTGGATGAAATTGCAGATGGGCTGGTGCTGGCCTACGAAATCAAGACCGGACTGCCGTACGACACCATCCGGCAGATGATGGCGGATGAAACGTGGATGTCGGCGCAGACGGCCATCGACAATGGGTTTGCGGATGCAATGCTGCTGCGCGGCGGGGAAACTGATGCGCAAAGCGCGCTGCGAAATTGCAAATTTGGCAGCATTGCCGCGTGTGCGCGAACCCTCAAACGGATTTCCGCAAAAACGCCTGAACAGCCCGAAGCGGTGAATCAGGAAGCGCGGGATATGCTTATCAAGAAAATGCAGACCGCAAAAGCGGCGCTGAACAACTACCCGACAATCAAGTAGGAGGTAACACATGAACATCATTCAGATGAAGCAGGAAATCAAGGACATCCGCACTGAACTTGCTGCGGAAATCGACAAGGGCATGGAGATGGCGAAGAATCGCGCCACAACGCTCGAATCCATCAAGGCGCAGAACGACAAGGTGGACGACCTGCAAATCCGCGAAGCGCTGCTGGTGCAGGCGCTGAATACGGCAGAGGGCAAGGAAAATCCGCCGCAGAGCAAGAAGCTCGGTCAGAACGGCGGCTTCCGCAGCCTCGGCGAATTTGCCAGCGCGGTGCATAATGCCTGTACGCTCAACGGCCCGGTGGACAGCCGACTGGTACGCAATGATGCGTCCGGCGCGAATGAAACGACCGGCGCGGATGGCGGCTATCTTGTGCCGCCGGACTATGCTGCGGGTGTCATCGACCTGATTCAGGAGCAGTCCATTCTGCTGCCGCAGGCGCGCCGCGTGACCATCGCCGGAAACCGCCTGATTGAGGCGTATCTGGTGGAGAGCAAGCGCGACGATGGGCATCGTCATGGTGGCGTGCTGGCTTACTGGAAGGGCGAGGCACAGCAGTACAAGTCAAGCAAGCCGACGTTCGGTGAGCGCACGACCCAGCTGGACAAGCTGACGGCCATCTGCCCCGTGACGGAAGAGCTGCTGATGGATGAACCCGCCATCGAAAGCACGCTGGACACCAAAGTGGCGCAGGAATTTGCGTGGAAGGCGGATGCTGCCATCTTCAATGGCTCTGGCAGCGGTTCGATGCCGCTGGGCATGGTCATGCCGACGACGAACACTGCGCTGGTCACGGTGGATAAGGAATCCGGTCAGGCGGCTGGCACGGTCAATGTGCAGAACATCCTGAAAATGTGGAATCGTATGCCTGCGCAGTGCCGTGCGAACGCGAAGTGGTACATCAATCAGGACTTGGAGCTTCAGTTGATGCAGCTGATGATGGGAACGGATACGGTGGCAACCAGCGACAGCGGCGTGACGGTCAGCTTCGGCGGCCCGCTGTGGCTGCCCGCCGGCGCGTATGGTAACGAGAACGGCAAGCTGCTTGGGCGCGACGTGATTCCGCTGGAACAAGCAGCGGCGGTCGGGGCGGTCGGCGACATTGCCTTCCTCGATGCGACGCAGTACCTGATTGTGGAGCGCGCTGGCATCAACAAGCAGACTTCCATGCACATGTATTTCGACACCGATGAGGTGGCGTTCAAATTTTCCTGGCGTGTTGGTGGCCGCCCGGACTGGATGACCGCGATTACCGGCGCAAACTCCACCATTGCCCGCTCGCCGTATGTTGCGCTGGCGGCACGCGCCTGATGAGGAGGATGCAGGATGTTTGATGCGGTGGAAAGCATCGTGATGCAGGTCACGGCGGATGAGGAGAAACGTGTGGCGGTCGCTTCCCTCTCCGCCAGCTACAAGGCAGGACGGCGCGCAAGCGTCAACATGGAGCTGGCGCAGGCATACGATGCCAGTCAGCACGATGAGCTTGTGCGCAAGGCTGCGGCAGAGTTCCTGACAGAAGTGCAGAAGCGCTGTCTGTCGGCGGGGCTGCCTGTTCCCAGGGAAATGTGAGGGGGCTGAATCATGCCAAACATCAGCGACCTGAAGCGCTATGCCGTGGTGGATTCATCGGAAGATGACTTTGTGCTGGAGAAGTGCATGGCGGCGGCAGAACGGTACTTGGTCAACGCAGGCGTACCCGTACCGACGGAAGAAGATCCGCTGTATGATTTGTGCGTGTATCAGCTGGCTGTCCACTACTACGATAACCGTGGTGCTCTTGGTGACAAGGCGGAGCAGCTTCCCTTTGGCGTCACCAGCATCATCCACCAGCTCCGGCTCTGAGGTAATGCGGTATGTACGATAATTGCGGCGCATTGCAGGACACCATACAGATTCTCCGCGCACAGCCTGGACAGGATGCGCAGGGCAATGCAATCACCACTTGGATGCTTATCGCGGAAACGAAGGCACAGGCGCGCGACCTGTCCGGCCGAGAGTTCTTCGCGAACGCGAATCATCAGGCGGAAAATGTGATGAATTTCAAAATCCGCTGGCGCACGGGTTTGACAACCGGAATGCGCATCAGCTATGCCGGGGCGCTCTACGACATTATTCAGGTCAACCATTTGAACAATCGGCGCGGCGGCTATATGCTGCTTCGGGCGCGGATGATTCAGGGAGAAGGTGCGGCATATGGCAATCTTTAATGTGACGGGGCTTGATGAGGCAATCAAGCAGCTTGATTTGGCGGCGGATGCCCTCAAAGAGCGCGCGCCGGAAGCGGCAGTCGCGGGCGGAAAGGTCGCAGCGGCAGCATTCCAGCGAAGCGCGCCCGTGCGCACGGGACAGCTTGCCGCCTCGATGACCGTTGACGGCCCGCATCACACGGTGGCGGATGGCTACTACTGCGATGTCTACCCTTCCGGCAAGCGCGCCGACGGCGAACGGAACGCAACCGTCGGCTATGTGCTGGAGTACGGACGGAGCAACATGCCTGCACAACCGTGGATGCGGCCAGCAATGGAAGAAAGCGCGGATGAAATCAGCAGCGCCATTGCCGAAGTTCTGACAGGAGGCGGCACATGACCATCCATGAAATGCTTGGCAATGCGCTGAAAGGGCTTGCGCCTGCGGTCGGGCGCTATCCCCTCAATGAGCGCCCGGACACCTACATTGCTTGGTTTGAGGTCAAGGCGACGCCGGAGAGCGCGAGCAACCGCTGGATTCGCGTGCGGCACATGATGCAGGTTGACCTGTACAGCCGTGAGCCGCTGGACACCCTGCTGGCGGCGACGCTCTACGCACTCAAACGCGCTGGATGCGTCATCAGCGATTGGGGGCCGGAAACCTACGAAACAGAAACCCGATACAGGCATATTCAGATTACCCTGCGTCTAACAACCAATGAACAACAGGAGGTATTCACCCATGAGTGAAGCAGAAAAGACGATTGGTATCTTTACCGGCGTGCTGGATGTTTACGTCGCACGGTACGCGACGGAGGACACGACGGCGGCCGCGCCGACCTACGATCCCCCGAAGGTGCTTGGCGCGTCGATTGAAGTGACCATTACGCCGCAGTACGCGGAAGCAACGCTGGAAGCATCCAACCGTGTTGTGCGGCGCTCCAAGCGCATCAAGGCTTACAGCATCAAGGCGAATGTTGATACCGTGTCGCCGGAAATGAAGGACTACGTTCTCGGCCGCAAGAAGGACAAGAACGGTGTCACCATTCTTGACGGATCGACGGATGCGCCGAGCGTTGCGATTGGGCTTTGCCGGACGAAGGACACCGGCGCAAAGGAACTCTGGTGGCTCTACAAGGGGCAGTTCAGCGAGAACGAAACCAGCGGCAAGACCGACAAGGTTGGCTCGACGGAATATCAGACCCCGACGCTGGAAGCAGTCTGCGACCGCCGCATCTATGACAATGCCCTTGGCATGGTAGTAGACAGTGACGACGACACGATTCCTGCAAGCGTGATTACGGGATGGTTCACGGCTGTCTACGAGGCTGCGTCTGCAAAGGCGGAAAAGTAAGGAGGAATCGCGCCCGGTCGGCATTCTGCTTGCCGGGCGCGTACTTGAATCATGGAAAATATGAAGATGGAAAGGGTGGTGCGCGGTCGTGACTTCGTTGCACCAGCGCAGACAATTACCCTTGACGGACAGACCTATACGCTCAAATGGGGCAATCGGCAGGCGCGTTATACGGAAATGGTGTACGAAGAGCAGTATGGCCGCGACGCGGAATACATGGAGATTCTTTCGGAACTCCAGCGCCAGAAACACCGCGCCATCGAGGCGTGTGTCTATGGTGCGCTCCGTGCGGGCGGCTGTGACATGGACTTTGAAACGTTCGACGACCTGTTCACCTATGACAGCATCGATCAGCTGCGCGATGGTATCCATAAGTCCGTCATCAGTACACTGCCCGACCCGGAACAACTGGGAAACTGATGAGCCACGCGAGGAAAGAAGATGCTGCCAAGCACTTTCCTTGGGCGTGGCTGATGTATCATGCGCTTGATTTGGGCATCAGCATAGATGCGTTTTGGGAGACGACACCGCGTGCCATCTGCATCCTGCTGAGCGAAATGATGCGGGCAAACCAGCCGCGCGAAAAGCACACTGCAAGCGGATCCGGCGGGCAGACGGTGCGTCTGAACTACATTCCGCGCCCGTAGCGCGAAGGGAGGTGAAACCATGCCAAATGGCACGAAGGTCGTCGAAATGAAAACGCGCGTCGGCGTTGCGGGCGAGCAGACCTATCGCGAGGCGCTGAAAAACATCAGCCGCGAACTGCGCGTCCAGAAGGTTGAGATGGATGCCGTAACGTCTGCCTATGGCGCGAATCAGAACAGCATTGAAGCACTCTCGGCGAAGCAGGAAGCGCTGACAAAGCAGCAGGATGCACACCGGGAAAAGGTGCAGATTCTATCCGAAATGCTGGAAATCGCAAAGCAGGAGTTTGGCGAAAACAGCGAAGAAGCCGACCAGTACCGCATCAAGCTGGCAACCGCGCAGACAGCCCTCAACAAGTGTTCCAACGAAATCAACACAACTTCGACGGCGCTTGCGGAGGCGCAGAAAGCAACGCAGGAAAGCGCGGACGCAACAGATGACCTTGGCGATACGGTCGGCGAAGCTGGGGACGCGCTGGATGAATACGGCGAAGCAGCAGGCGAAACAGGCGATTCGCTGGGCGAACTGGGTGACAGCGCTGATGATGCGTCTGGCAAGAATCAGGCATTCCTGTCAGTCATGGCAGGAGCAGCGAAAACGCTGGGCAACGTTGTCGTAGCCGGCGCGAAGTTGGCGGCAAAAGCTCTGCTGGAAGTCGGAAAAGCGGCTGCCAATGCGACCAAAGAAGGCTTCGAGCTATCCAAGGAAGCTGGCAAGTACGCGGATGACATCGCAACGCTCAGCACGCAAACCGGCGTTTCGCAGAGCAGTCTCCAGCAATGGACATATGCAAGCAACTTCGTAGACACGAGCGTCGATTCGATAACCAGCAGCATGACCAAGCTCACACAGACGATGGGCAATGCGCTCAACGGCAGCAGCGAAGCCTCGGACAAGTTCGCGACGCTGGGTGTCAGCATCACGGACGTTCACGGCCGTCTGCGCAGTACGGAGGATGTATTCTGGGATGCGATTGATGCGCTCGGCAAGATTGAGAACCCCGCTGAGCGCGACGCTGCTGCGATTGCACTGTTCGGCGAGAGCGCGCAGAAACTCAACCCACTCATCGAAGCCGGACGTGAAGGCTTTGAAGCGCTGAACGCGGAGGCTGAACGGCTCGGCACCGTATTCAACGATGATGAAATCGCCACAATGGGCAGCTTCGATGACGCGATGCAGCGCAATTCGCAGGCTGTAACCGGTTTGAAGAATGCAATTGGCTTGGCGCTGATTCCTGCATTCCAGCCGCTGGTGAACCGCGCAACGGAAGCAATGGGGCGCGTCAACCATGCCATTCGAGATGGCATCACGCCCGACGAAATGGGCGAATTGATGGACTACCTGCTGGATGAAATGGACGGTGCAATCGAATACATCATCAGCATCATCGAGGACGCGCTGCCGATGCTGACTACCGCCGTGGGCAAGCTGGTGAGTTCCCTCGGAAGCAAGCTGCCGGGGATGGTCAATCGGCTTCTGCCTGCGGTGACGCAGCTGCTCCAAACGCTGGTGAACACGCTGACCGCGAACGCGGCGGGCATCGGGCAAGCCGCTGGGCAGTTAGTTGCGCAGCTGGCCACTTTCCTTGTGAGCAATCTGCCTGCGCTGGCAAGTGCAGCGGTTCAGCTGGTGAGCGGGCTTTTCTCCGGCTTGCTTGCCGCCATTGAGCCGTGCTGGGAATCCGTCAAAGATGGGGTCGTGGAAGCAATGGGCAAAGTCTGGGCGGGCATTACCAGCGCATTCGGCACGCTCGGCGGCATCTTGGAGGATGTGCTGGATTTGCCGGAAGGAACTATCACAGAGCCGCTGAACAAGGCAATTGGCGCAGTTGGCGGCTATTTCGCAAGCGTTTGGAATGCCATCACCAGCGCGTTCGGCACGCTCGGTGGGATTCTCAGCGACCTGCTTTCCGGTGAAATTGATGTAGGGGAAGCCCTGACGCGCGCAAAGACTGCGGTTGAGGGATTGTTCGGTCAGATTTGGGATGCAATCAAGAATGTCTATGGCACACTGGGTGAAATTCTGGAAGATGTGCTGAATCTGCCAGAAGGGAGCATCACTGCAACGCTCGGAAAAGCAATCAGTGCCGTAGAAACATACTTCAAAAGCATTTGGGATGCCATTACCGGCGTGTTCGGGACGCTTGGCGGGATTCTCACCGATTTGCTTTCCGGGCAGATTGATATTGGTGAAGCCTTGGAAAGCGCAAAAACGGCTGTTGCTGGCTTCTTCACTCAAATTTGGACAGCTATCACCACCGTTTTCGGTACGATGCTTGATATTATCGGCAATATTTTCGGTGTTGATGACCTTGGTCAAGCCATCAGTGATGCGTGGGAGAACGTAAAGCAAGGCGTAACCAATGCGTTTCAATCCGCTTGGAATGCGATTCTGGATTGCTTCGGCAGCTTGGCGGAGTGGTTCAGCAATGTCTGGAACGGCGTATCAGAAGCGGCAACGACCGCATGGAACACAGTCAAAGACAGTGTAAGCAGTGTGTTTGGCGGTTCGTGGAATGCAATTCTGGATTGCTTCGGCAGCTTGGCTGAGTGGTTCAGAAGCGTCTGGAACGGTGTATCAGAAGCGGCAACGACCGCATGGAACACAGTCAAAGACAGTGTGGGCAGCGTATTCAGCGGCGCTTGGAGCGCAATTCTTGGCAGTTTCGGCAGTCTGACTGACTGGTTCAGCGGCATCTGGGATGGTGTCGCTGGAGCAATTACGAATGCTTGGGAAAGCGCCAAAGAGGGCATCGGCACAGCTATCACAGGTGCATGGGATTGGATTACCGGGCTTTTTGGCGGTGGCGAAGAAGAAACGCACGGTTCAGGTGTGCATACCTCTTCAAGTGGAGCAGACCACGGCAGCGGTGGTAGAGAATTCCCCGAAACCGCGCAAGGAAGCACTGTGGTGCAGGATGTTGTCTCCGACCAAGTGTTAAGCCAGCTTGTCGGCAGCATCAGCGGCGAAGAGGACGGCGTTCGGGAAGCAATGCAAACCGTCCTGCAAGCCGCCATCGACGCAACCAACGAGCTGATGACTGTCGATGCGGGCAAGCCGCTCGGCAAGGACTGGGTGACGGGTGTCGCGGACGGCATCCACGAAGATGGCCACAAGGTGCAGGATGAAATGGGCACGGTGTTCAACAATATGCTCGCGGCGCTGCAAGCTGTGGTTGATAGCGGCACGTTCAACAGCATCGGCACGGCCATCAGCAGCGGCATTGCCGTCGGTATCCGATCCGGCACAGGTGCAGTTGTGCAGGCAGCACGGTCGGCGGCGCGTCAGGCGTATTATGCTGCGCGAACGGAACTGAACGTCAACAGTCCATCGAAGAAAACGCGTGAAATCGGCGAATCGTATACAGAGGGCTTTGCGCTGGGCATTGAGCGCACGACACCGCGCATTGTGGAAGCTGCGCAGGCGCTCAGCAACATTGCCCTGCGTACCACGCAGACGACGCGAAGCAATCCACCGATTGACTACAATCAATTTGCGGATGCTGCCATTTATGCGGCGCGGCAAGGTGCTGCGCCTGCGGGCATCGACTACGACCGCATGGGCGATGCAACCGCCGCCGCAATGCGCCGCGAAGGGATTGGACAGACGACAATGGTGATGGATCGTCAGATAGTCGCTCGGACGATAGAACCGAGTGTCAGCCGGTCGAGTGCCGACCGCGGCAACCATACCATTGCCGGAAGGACAGCGAAGCTGGTTATTGTCTGATGGGAGATGAGCAATTGGAAAACGGATTTACTTTCAACGGACAGCACAGTCTCTACGACTTCGGGTTGATTGCGATCCGTGCGAAGAAGCGCACCATCTGCGCAAGCAGTGATGTTGTTAGCTACGCAATCAGTGGGATGGATGGCACGTTGAGCTATGGCGACCAGCGAAGCGCGGACGAATACACGGAAACCGTGAATCTGTACGCGAACCATGCGCTGCCGACGCAAGAAGCAGCAGCGCGGCTCTGGCGGCAGGTTGTTTCATGGCTGATGTGCGGCCGCCGCCAGCTTATCTGGGACAGCGAACCGGACAAGTATGTAGTGGCAGAGGTGACGGGCATCGTCGGCGAAGCGTCCGGCTGGGTGGATGAAGGGCTAAGCGTGACTTTCAAGGTGCAGCCGCACTTGTACAGCCTGCGGACGAACTCCGCGCAAAAAACGCTTGAAGCCGCTGGAACGCACCTCATGTCGATTTTGATCGACGGCGATATGCCCGCGCCTATCAGCTTCGAGATGCTGAATGCCGGGGCGCGTAGGCTGGACGGATGCCGCATCAACGTCAGCGGGGCAATTACCGAAGTTTCGGGGCTTGCGCTGGCGACGGGCGAAGCGCTGATGATTGACAGTGGCTATCCGCTTGATGTCTCCGTCAAGCGCGCTGATGGAACGCGCGAATCCGTCTTTGCACACTGCCTGCACTGCGAGCTGCTCCGCGGCGTCGGGGCAACAACGATTGCAATAACGCCTCTGTACGATGAAGCAGAGCAAGGGACAGTCGGCGCATCGGTGACGGTCAGTGTGCAGGGGGTGTGGCGATGAACGATGCGCCGGTTCTTCTGGATGACGCATTGCACCCAGTTGCAATCTTGGAAAACGCCAGCTTCGGCTGGACGTTGCAGCACAATGACCTCTGCACAGCGGAATTGCGTCTGCCATGCGAAGATGTGGCGAATGACCTGTGTGCCAAGCTGCCGTGGGTGCATTTGCAGGACGGCGTGCGCGACCTGGGCGTGTACCGCATCACGGGGATGCCTGCATCGGACGTGCTGCCGGGCGGAACGCGCAGCTATACGCTGGAGCATGTTCTTTCGCTTCTGCTGGATGATCTTATCTTCGGCGAAATGGTGTTTGACGGCATCGGCGTACAGGAAGCAATCCAGCAGCTGATGGATCGGCAGACAGTGAAGCGCTGGGTGCTGGATGCGTGTGACTTCGAGCAGACGGTGGTGCTGTCGATGAGCAACATCAGCATTCTGGAAGGCATTCGGAAGCTCTGCGAAGAGCTGGATGCGTACACATGGGAATGCGACACAAGTGTCCTTCCCTTCCGGCTGAGCATCCGGAAGGCGGACGCGGAGAGCAAGTGCGGCATCCACTATGGGCGTAACCTCACTGGCATCCAGATGCAGATGGACACGACGGAGTTGGTGACACGCCTATCTGATTGGCGGCGCTGGTAAGGACGGGAAAACCGTCACCGTGGAATCGCTGACGGCGGATGCAGTGCCATACATTGATGCGGACACCATTTCACAGTACGGCATCCGTGCCGCCATCTACCAAAACAATGCATTCACCACGCCAGAAGAACTGCTGGTGCGCGGACAGCAAGTGTTGGCGGAAAGGCAGCAACCGCAAATCAGCCTGACAGCAACGGCAATTGACCTCTACGCGTTGACCGGCTATGACTGGGATTGCTTCGCGCCGGGGAAGCAAGTGATTATCTCGGATGATGCGCACGGTCTTCGGCAAACTGCGCGGATTGTGACGGTCGAAAAGCAGGACGCGCGCGGCGATCCGGGCAGCATCGTCGTCACCATTGCCAGCAAAGCATCGGACACGCTTTCGAAGACGGACGGCATCGTCAGCAAGCTGCAAGCGATTGAAGCCGAAAGCGCGGCGAATGGCGCTGCGTGCCATGTGGCGCACGACGAAATCCGCAAAGCAGAAACGTCCATCAAGCAGAATGCCGATGAAATCCAGCTCAAAGCCAGCAAAGAATCGGTCGATGCGCTTGGGCAGCGGATGAATACAGCTGAATCCGCCATCGAAGTCCACGCCAGCGGCATCGGCTTGCTTTCAGGGCGCGTGACAACGGTCGAAGATAGCGTCGCGACGGCCCAGGCGCAAATCCTGGTCAACAATGATTCCATCGGCACGCTGGTGACGCGGACGGATGCGCTGGCAGGGCGCACGACAAAGACGGAAAGCGCCATCGAGCAGCTGAGTGACAGCCTTGTGATGTACGTCAAGAAGGACGATGACATCAGCGCAATGGTGGAGCTAAGCGGCGATGGCGTGACCATCAGCGGCGGCACAATCACGCTGACGGGGTATGTGACAACCGGGGAACTTGATACGATTCGCGCATGGGCAACGGACTTCGCAGGCGTAACCATTAGCGGTGAATCTGTTGTAGCAGGATACGGCGATTTCGACGAACTTGTTGCAGGACAGGGACTTATTACAACGCTGGATGCGGGGACATTGACTGTTGGAAAAACAGCATGTGTTCTTCATACGCTAACCATTGGCACGAAAACCTGTTCTTTTTTCGCGCCTGCCGATGCAACTTTTGACCTGAGCGACATGCCGGGCTACGATGATGCTCTGGATGCCGCGAGGAGAGAAGGAGCATCATCGGTATATGTGCAGGCGCTGGAAGCATACGGAGAAAGCTACTATTCTGCGAGCAAAACCATCACAGCAGATTTGGACATTACCCTGAGCAACAAGGACACAAGCCAGCACTTGGTGTCGGTCGATGCGTCCAGCGCATACAGCGCAGGATACAGTGCAGGTTCAAGCGACGTAACCATTGGAGAAATCACTTGCGTTAGTCTCGATACCGGCCGGGTGCGCGTAGTGGTAAAGGCAAGCAACGGCAAGACGAAACAGCAGGTCTTTGTAATATCGTAAGACAGGAGGAAACCGCATGAAAGAAGTGCTGAATAAGCTGCTGAGCATTCAGATGACACTTGACACGATTCCTGTCACAGGGCGTGACAATGTGGCGCACATGCTGGGATGTATGCAGGCGCTGAATGAGGCTATCGCTATCATCCGCAAGCAGGAGGAGAAAAACAATGCAGTGGACGTTTGAGGAGCGCATTGACCTCCAGCATCCGACCGGGGCGCGAAACTGGCCTGACTTGATGATGGTGCAGGGTGACAGCCGTGCGCACGAATGGCGCGTCAGTGTGTACGACGGCGGTGCAGCGGTGGATTTGCCCGCATATGAGATTTCAGCATCCTTCGACCGCGCCGATGGGAAAACGATTCCTGTGCTTGGCACTGCGGCTGGCAATGT
>OGFY01002089.1_pt1 | contig 12750 bp, 10 predicted proteins | sample 1570951 | NCBI WGS metagenome assembly OGFY01 (sample SAMEA2581942, study PRJEB24529) | metagenome | biome: Human gut stool | place: China | collected 2011
GTTTTATCCGCATCGCCGTGTTCAATCCCATCTTTCACACAATGCTTAATATGCCCTTCCAAAACTACCTGACCACACTTATGCAAAGCGGATTTTGCCGCATTAAGCTGCGATAAAATATCTTCGCAGGGCACATCTTCATCAACCATCCTGTCGATTGCCTGCACCTGTCCGATAATCTTCTTGAGGCGGCGATGCAAATTTTCGGAATTCATGCATTGTTTCATGGCGGCGTTTCCTGATGCTGCTGAGGGGGACGCGTATTATCAAGTTATCAGGCAGACAGGAAATGCTGTCAAGAACAGAGTCCTCCCCCGGCAGGCGGCTCCGTGCATCTTCCAACGGAAACACCGGACGGTTTTTCATTATTTTCCCCTCTTTCCCTTTTGCCGGGGAACTTTCTCCATTCCTTGCTCTTCTTTCCGCGCGGAGTGTGGTTGGGAGCCAGGGATATCCGAGAGAGGCCAAATCCTTCCTCACAAAATCCGGCACCACCCCGGCTATTCCCCTGCCGCGTTTCCTTTCCTCTACAAAAAGAGCACATAAATTGGGAGTTAAGTCCTTCCGGTCATAAAAATCGTTTTCAATTACTCCGGTTCCCGCAATGATATTCCGCTGCCCGTCCACAATAACGTACCATTGAGGAATCCCTGTTTTCCGCTCCATGCATTCCTTCATGCTTTCTTCATAAACTTCTGAGGGAATACCCCATTTGGAACTGAACCAGGAAGAAGCCGAGAAAAGAAATTCGGAATGATTCCTTAAACAAATTAATTAGCCGATATTCCTTTCTTCCATTCTTCCCTGCCCTGACAAGCCCCTTCCGGCCCCTGTCAAATCGGCGGGCATGGAGGGAATCCATCGTGCACCGGGTTCTCTCCTGCAAAGGCGCGAATATTTCCCGGGCTTTGGAAAGAGTAAAACATTTTACTTCCATTCCCTGCGGAAAGAAAAGAAAGACCCGTTTTCATCTAGTCAGCCGTGTAAAAATGGGATAGACCTTTTTCCGGAATGCGCCCTGCCGGCTGCAACCTTTCACCGGAGACGGGGTTTATAAAAGGGAATTTCATGGATGAAGCACAAGACATGCCGCCTGCGGAACCAGACGAAGATGCCAAGCTGATGCTGAGGGTCAGGAATGGCGACGCTTCCGCCATGGAAATGCTGGTCCGCAAACACCAGAATTCCGTATATGCGACGGTGGCCCGTATGCTGAACAACGGTCCGGAGACAGAGGACATCGCCCAGCAGGTATTCATCCGCATCTGGAAGGGAGCCGGGAATTATGAACCTTCCGCACGGTTTACCACCTGGATGTTCACCATCCTGCGCAATCTGGTGTTCAATGAAGTGCGCCGCCAGAAGCGCAAGCCCACCACCTCCGCAGACGCCATGGAGGAGGAAGGAGGCATGGCCGTGTTTCTGGAACCTTCCCAGGCCCCGGACGAAGCACTGGAACATACGGAACTCCAGCACGCCGTGGACGCGGCAATCGCCGCTCTGCCGGAAAAGGCGCGGCTGGCCGTCCAACTGCGTCGTTTCGAAAACATGCCCTATGAGGAAATAGCCCGGGCGCTGGATATGACGGTTCCCGCTACCAAAAGCCTGCTGTTCCGCGCCAGAAACATGCTGAAGGAGGCTCTTGCTTCCTTTTTATCCTGACAATGGCGTCCTCAAAACAAGTTAAGAACACACCGCCGGCTTTCCCGCCAAAGGGTGGGGAGCCGGTTCCTGGTACAGTTTCCCGTCTTTAGCGGAAAATAACCCGTAGCGCAGCGGCCAAGTCCTTTCACAAAAACACCCGGAAACAAAAAACGGGCCGTTCTCCAACGAAAACGGCCCGTTGAACATGTTACCGGGAAACGGAATCAACGCGCATTTTTTGCGTTAAGAACATCCTTATAGGGAATTTTCAGGAAGTTCAGCGCCCCCTGGGATTCGTACAGCACGCCCACATGGTTCTTATCTACCGGCGCCAGGCAGGAATATCCCCAGCCTTTGCGGGCATCATAAAGAAGCCATTTGTCTTCCGGCCATGACCCGGCATCATTCGTAGAAGCTTTCAACGTCATGTGGGAACGTCCGGATGTGGTATTGGGATTGGAAAACAGAACCACTCTGCCCGCGCCCGGAACGCCGTCCACGGCAAGCAGGCTGCCCTGGCAGACCGGTTCCTTCAGCTGGGCAGTGCGGTTGGTGGGGTGTTTTTCCCACGTTTGGCCCAGGTCTTTCGTAACGCCCACGATGCGGGAACCGCCCCAGTTGCACCGGGCGTTGATCATGACGGAGCCGTCTTCCAGCTCAATCACCTGGGCTTCCGTCGTCTGCTGGTTGACGCCCGTGCCGCAGTGCCAGGTTTTTCCCCGGTCTTTGGAATAAACAATGGTGGACCACGGCACCCCTTTGCCGTCCCAGTACTGGGCGGCGAAGACCAGCGTGCCGTCTTTCATGCAAATGCCATTGCCGGGTCCATTAAATAAAATGCGCCAATCCTTGTTCTTGGTTTGTTCCGTGATATTGATCGGCCTGGACCAGGTCAGGCCGTCATCATCGCTGTAGGCCAGCACCAGCTGTCCGCAGGCCTCCGGAGAATTGTCTCCGGACTTGCTGCCCCAGATGGAATGCCTGTGGCTCCATATGGCGGCCACCCAGATGCGCCCCGTCTTTTCATCCACCAGAATGGCCGGATCCCCTACGCCCCTGGTAGCCCCCAGAGAGGGGTCAATCTTGGAATCATCAATGGCGATTTTGACATCAGACCAGGTGCGGCCTCCGTCCGTAGAGCGGCTTACGCCCACATCAATGTTGGCCGGAAGGTCTCCGGAATGGTTGTACCGGATATCGTACACGGCCAGCAGGGTTCCCTTCCTGGAACGGGCCAGACCGGGAATACGGTAGAATTTTGATTTGAAATCCCCATGCCTGACTACGGCCACGCCGATGCGCTGCGCCACGGGAGCCGCATTGGCAACCCTCATCGGTTTATTGCCCGCCACAACGCTGGCCGGACGCACCACCACCCTGCCGTCCAGGGAGGCTCCTTCTTTCATCGTCACGCAAGCCCACAGGTAATTGTCTCCGGGCTCCAGCTCCATTTTCCCCTTCACAGAAATCTGGGGTCTGGCGGAACCGGCAAGCTTTACTGTACCAAGAACCTGGGAAGAGTTTTTCGGGAACGGCTCTTCTCCATGATGGATGATAGGGGCCTCTTCCCCCCGTATTACAGCCACGGACTCAATGTCGGAAAGCTTCGTCGTACCCGTAAAATCCAGATTGACAGCTGTCAGGAACTGAGGATTAAGGCAGCCGTCCGTCCGGACATTCAGAGAAAGAACGGGGCTGCACGGGATACGCACCATCACCGGGTAAATGGAAGAGGCCATCTCCACCTGCGGATTCACTTTCATGGGAATACAGGGAACAAGAAACAGGTCGTCCAGCTTCATTCCCTTGTTTTCCGGAGAAGTAAGCCTGAACACCAGGGAACGCGTTCCGGCAGGAACACTGGCTTCTATCCTGGTATGAAACCCGCCCGTCCTGATATCCTTGCCGTCATAAATTTTCTTTTCTCCATTCGGCCCTATGGCCACAATGGAAAATTCAAAAGGGGCCTGCCCGGTCCATCGCTCCGCCCAGGCAGAAAGCCGGACTTCCCTGGAAGGCGTATCCTTCAAGTCCAGTTTCAATTCAGCATCCTGTCCGCCGAACATCCGCAGGGAGGCTTCTCCGGATTTTCCCCCGCCTCCGATTTCCGCCACACCGTTCCGGCAGGACATAAGGCCGTATTTGGTGGAAAGCGTTGTAAACTTGCCACGCCTGGCCTGCTCAAAGCTTTCCTTGCCGAGAACGGAGGGAATAGACAGGCCCAGTGCGCACAACAGGCCAAGCCCCATTAATTTATTCAAAGATAAACGCATCGTATTTATGGTGTGTTTCGCGGGATATATACGCCGCCCCCCGCGGCAATCTTGCCCGGAGCAGCGTTATTTGCCGGTCCGTTTCCTAACACACGGCTTTCCGTTGCGTCCAGCCCCGCTTGAACGGCCTGAGGAAAGACCAGTCCTTACATTCCCTTTTTTCCTCCGGAAAGAGCCGCCGGCTCCACGGAAATCACGGGACGTTCCGGGAAAGAACTGGAATTCCGGTGCATATAATAATGAGCCCAGTGAAGAACCACCTTGTCCCCCGGTTTAAGGGCGGATATCTTCTTCAAAATATCCGCACTCTGCAGGATGGGCTTGTGCGCCGGATTAACGTCAACCATCAGCTGATCCTGCTTTTCATCGCCGTACTTGCCTGGTTTCCGGTAATCCAGGTACTTGACGATCCGGAAAACGGCGAAATCCCTGGCATGGTCGCACTTGTCCGGGCACAGGGAAGTAAGGAACCTGCATTTCCGATGAATTATTCCCGTAAATTCCGCTTCCGCCACATGATCCGACAACAATTCCCCGGAAGGCAGTTCCGCATCCCCCTGTTCATTTACCCTTCCCGGGGCCGCAATGGGAGAATCTTCAGCCAGAACGCTCCAGAATCCGGCCAGGCCCAGACAGACGGCTAGAATACTCTTCTTCATCTCTTCATTCCTATCCGCCGCGGAAACACAAGTCAAGAAGAAGAAAGAGCTTCTGCGGACCCTGACGGAATATCTCCATGGAAAAACATCATTTTATTTTTTTTATCAACAGGTTGGATAATTTCTGGACTCTTTTCGGTTTCCAGATTGACGCACCGCCGTCCTTGTGAGAAATTGACAAAAGCAATATGGATAACAACCGTACCTCTACCGTGCCGATCGTTCCCAAACAGTACCGGCTGCCGTTCTTCATGCTGGTCTCCTGTTTTGCGCTGTGGGGCCTCCTGAACAACATGACGGACAACCTGGTTCCGGCATTTAGCAAAATATTCATGATCAATGCTTCGGAATCCGCCGGAGTTCAGATTTCCTTCTATGGGGCCTATGCGGTGCTTGCCATTTTCGCCTCCATCCTTCTGGAGGAATTTTCCTATAAGGCGGGTGTCCTCATCGGGCTGGGGCTCTACATGATCGGCGCGCTGTGCTACATTCCCGCCGCCATCGGGCAAAGTTTCGATATCTATCTGATGGCCATCTTCGTGCTGGCCGGAGGCCTCTCCATTTTGGAGACCACCTGCAACCCCTTCGTTCTCTCCATGGGGTCCCAGGAAACGAGCGTCCGCCGTCTGAACTTCGCCCAGGCCTTCAATCCCATAGGCTCCCTGACAGGTATTTTCCTGGCCAAATATTTCATTCTGGCGCATTTGAACGATGCGGACATGGACACCCGCAAAGCCATGGACCCGGAACAACTGAACGCCATTGTCAGCGATGAACTTTTCTGGGTATGCGTTCCTTATGTGGGCCTGGTAGCCATCGCCGCCGTCATCTGGTTCTTTTTCTGCCGTTACAAATCCGACGATGAAAACGTACCCACCCGGGAAAACACACAGCCCCTTTCCTCTAAACTCGGCCGCCTGGGACTCTGCATCGCCCTGATTCTCATCCCCTTCCTGTTCCAGTACTATGCCGCTTTCGAATTCAGCATGGTGCAGCAAATCCTGATTATGATGATCGGGCCCATCGCCTTCCTGCTCATCATGCCGGACTACCGCTGCCAGCTTATGAAACTGGTGAAGCTTCCGCGCTACTTCTGCGGCGTGGCAGCCCAATTTTTCTATGTAGGCGTGCAGATTGCCGTGTGGACGTGGACGATTAAATACATCATGTCCGTCTTCCCCGGAATGCAGGAAGCGGCGGCCTCCAACTACTATATCTTTTCCATCATCCTGTTCATCGCCTGCCGCGCCATCACTACGGCCCTGATGAAAAAATTTAACCCGGCCAACATGATGTCCCTTTTCGCCGTCGCCGGCATTCTCTGCTGCCTGGGCACCATCTATCTGCCCAGGGAAATCTCCGTCTGGACACTGGTCGGAATCTCCGGCTGCATGTCCCTGATGTTCCCCACTATTTACGGCATCGCCCTGCGCGGACTGGGGTCTGAAGTGAAACTGGGAGCTGCGGGCCTTATCATGGCCATTCTGGGCGGCGCAGTCATTACCCCGTACATGGGTTCCTGGATAGACAACACCACAGTAAAAAACCAGGTGGCCTATTTTGAATCCATCAACCGTCCTCTGATCGCGCAGGCGGAAGCTGCGGACGCCCGCAAATCCTTATCCGGAGCCATGCTGGCGCTGTACAGGATGTCAGAAGCCAGCCCTGCGGACGGAGAAGAACAAGCCAGGGCCGCCGGCAAATTCCAGAAAAACCTGGAAACCTTCCTTTCCCTCCCCTCCCTGGAAGGGGACGCTTTTGAGCAGGCGGCCAAATCCCTGCCCGGCTGCTCCTCCCTCAAGCCTGGGGAACTGGCCGTTTTCAAAGCCAATCTGGAACGCCTCCCCGCTCCTGCCGGAAGAGAACAGCAAATTCAGCAATTCTCCCTGATTCCGGCGCTCTCCACGTTATCCGGAAACCAGGCGGAAGTGCTGGACAACCTCATCGCCCTGCCCCTGGACATGAAGCAATTCCAAACGGCCCAGGAAAACTTCGTGGAAAAAGCGGTGCGGTCATCCTTCTTTATTCCCATCATCTGCTTTGCCGTGGTACTAATTTACGGCTTCTTCTTCCGCAACACTCATCTGAAAAAGGAAGAGGAAGAAAAGCCTGCCCAGGCATGAACCAGCTTCACATCACCTACGCAAGATATGAAAACAGCATTACCAACCATCGGTATCCGCCCCACGATTGACGGTCGCCGCCTCGGCGTCCGGGAATCCCTGGAAGATCAAACCATGAACATGGCCAAGGCGGCCGCCGCCCTTATTGAGGCCAACATCCGCCACGCCTCCGGAGAACCCGTCAAATGCGTGATCGCGGACACCTGCATCGGCGGCCCGGCGGAAGCCGCCGCCTGCGCGGACAAATTCAAGGCCAACAACGTCGGCGTCTCCCTGGCCGTTACGCCCTGCTGGTGCTACGGCAGTGAAACATTTGACATGGATCCGTTCACTCCCAAGGCCATCTGGGGCTTCAACGGCACGGAACGCCCCGGCGCCGTGTATCTGGCCGCTGCGCTGGCCGGCCTGAACCAGAAAGGATTCCCGGCTTTCTCCATCTACGGAAAAGACGTGCAGGACGCCACGGATACTTCCATCCCGGAAGACGTAGCTGAAAAAATCCTGCGCTTCTGCCGCGCCGGTCTCGCCGTAGCCACCCTCCGCGGAAAAGGCTATCTTTCCATCGGCGGCTGCTCCATGGGCATTGCCGGTTCCATTGTGGACCAGTCTTTCTGGGAAAATTACCTGGGCATCCGCGTACAGGCCGTGGACATGACGGAAGTGCGCCGCCGCATGGACCAGAAAATTTATGACGAAGCGGAATTCGACCTCGCCATGCAATGGGCGGATTCCGTCTTTAAATTCGCCGAGGACAAAAACCGTCCGGACCTGAAGCTGGATGAAGCCGGACGCCGCAAAACCTTCAAGGAAAGCGTGCTGATGGCCATGATCTTCCGCGACATGATGCAGGGCAATCCCAAACTCAAGAAAATCGACCGCGAAGAAGAATCCCTGGGTTACCAGGCCATTGCCGGCGGCTTCCAGGGCCAGCGCCACTGGACGGACTTCTACCCGAACGGAGACATCGCGGAAACCCTGCTTAACTCCACCTTTGACTGGAACGGCCCGCGCGCCCCGCTTCCCTTCGCCACGGAAAATGACTCTCTCAACGGCGCCTGCCTCCTCTTCGGCTATCTGCTGACCGGACAGGCCAATGTCTTCGCGGACGTTCGCACCTACTGGAGCCCGGAAGCCGTAAAGCGCGTCACGGGTTATACGCTGGAAGGCCATGCCAAGGACGGCATCATCCACCTCATCAATTCCGGCTCCGCCGCCCTGGACGGCTGCATGGCCTGCACGGGCAAGGACGGACAGCCCGTCATGAAAAAACACTGGGACGTCACTCCGGACGATGCGAAAACCATGATGGAACAAGCCGTCTGGTGCCCGGCCAACCGGGAATACTTCCGCGGCGGCGGCTACTCCGTCCACTACGTCACCAGGGGCGGCGCTCCTGTCACCATGATGCGCCTGAACATCGTCAAGGGACTCGGCCCCGTCCTCATCGTGGCGGAAGGCTGGTCTGTTGATCTGCCTGCCGAGGTGCACAAGACCCTGGACGAACGCACTGACCCGGGCTGGCCGACCACCTGGTTCGCCCCGCGCCTGACCGGCAAGGGAGCCTTTACGGACGTGTACAGCGTCATGGCCAACATGGGAGCCAACCACGGAGCCTTTACTTACGGCCACATCGGCGCAGACATCCTGACGCTGGCCTCCATGCTGCGCATTCCCGTATACGCCCATAACATTCCGGATGACCAAATCTACCGCCCCTCTGCCTGGGGTCTCCACGGCACGGCGGACCCGGAAGGAGCTGATTTCCGGGCCTGCGCCAACTACGGGCCATTATACGGAAAATACTGAAAACGAAAAGGTAACAGTTAATAGGTAATAGTTAACAGCTTCGGATAAAACATGGCAGAAAGTCCCGTTTCCGCGAAAAGCTTTTCTTTCGCAGTCCGCATTATTCAATGATGCAGGCACTTGAAAAAGCAGGACGCCGAGCGGGAATTGCTCAGCCAGCTCCTACGTTCCGGTGCGGGCATTGCCGCCAATTTATCCGAAGCTGTTTACGGGAGCCGCAGAAGGGACTTCTTTTCCAAACCCCGCATCGCCCTGAAGGAATATTCCGGGACGCATGCACGGCCTAAACTGCTGCGCGCCACGGGAAGCCTGACGGAAACGGAATCTTCCTCTGTCAACCAGGACAGCACAGAAATCCCTAAAATGCTCATTTCTATTAACAAACCAACTCAACAAGCTCAGCCGGATTCCTATTAACTTTTCACTATTAAATCTTAACTCATGTACTCCCTCTGCTTGGACTGCGGCGCGACTAATGTGCGCGCCATGGTTGTGGATAAACAAGGCGTCATTGTGGGGAAGGCCTCACAGCCGAACGCCACGCTGCCCGGTGAGGAAAATCCGGAATTTCACGTCTGGGATGCCGACCGGATTTTCAGACAGCTCTCCGAATGTGCCGTGAAAGCCCTGGAAGGACTAAATGCGGAACAGGTGACGGCCGTCACGATTACCACCTTTGGCGTGGACGGCGCGCTGGTGGATGACGCCGGCAACCTGCTCTATCCTGTCATATCCTGGAAATGCCCCCGCACGGCGGAGGTCATGAAAAACATCGGCAAATATATCTCCCAGGAGGAACTTAACCGTATCTCCGGCGTGGGGGCCTTTGCTTTCAACACCATTTACAAACTCGTCTGGCTCAGGGAAAACCGCCCGGAACTTCTGGAAAAAGCCCATGCGTGGCTCTTCATCTCCAACCTGCTGGCCTACAAGCTCACCGGCATCATGGCGACAGACCGGACCATGGCAGGGACCTCCCAGCTCACGGATCTGGAAACGGGAGATTTTTCCGAATTCATTTTGAACCGCCTCGGTTTGAGCCGCGGCCTCTTCCCCCCCATCGTGGATGCAGGGGAAACCATTGGCCTTCTTACGCCGGAAGCGGCAGACGCGATGAATCTCCCGGCCCTGGCGGGCATTCCCGTTATCTCCGCCGGGCACGACACCCAGTTCGCCATTTTCGGTTCCGGAGCAGACAAGAATCAGCCCGTCCTTTCCTCCGGAACATGGGAAATCCTGATGGCGCGCTCCGCACAGGCCAGGCTGGCCCGGGAAGATTATGAGGACGGCGCCACGGCGGAATTCGACGCGGAATCCGGCCTTCTTAACCCCGGGCTCCAATGGCTGGGCTCCGGCATTATCGAATGGGTGAAAGCAGCCTGCTTTCACTGTGAATCCTATGACACCATGTATTCGGAAGCGGCCGCCGTCCCACCCGGCTGCGACGGCGTGACAATGGTTCCGGACTTCCTGGCCTCCGGAGACCGGAAAGGCTCCATCAACGGACTGGTGCTGGGAAGAACACGCGGCCATATCTACCGCGCCGCCATGGAGGCTCTCACCTGGCGGCTGAAATCCCGCCTGCGCCGTTTGGAATCCGTGGGCGGCTTCAAAAGCGAATTCCTCATCCTGGTGGGCGGAGGCGCCAGAAACAGAGTTTGGACCCAGATGAGGGCGGACATTCTCCGGATTCCCGTCAAAGTCTCTGAAGTGTCAGAAAGTACGGTATTGGGCGCATCCATGTTTGCCTTTGCGGGCGCCGGGGTGTACTCTACGCCGGAGCAGGCCCGGGCCGCCTTCGGCATCACCTACCGGACATATATGCCGGGTTCCCAGGAAGCCGCCTACGAAAAGTTCAACCAATAACACGCTACTAAATATGTCAGAAGACTGGTCAATCTCCCCTCCCCTGCCGGACAAAGTGTTCCCATGGGAAAAATATAACCCCGTCACGCGGGAGGAAGTGAACGAATTCTTCCATTCCCCGGAAATTCTGGTCATCAAGGAACGCATGTGCGACATAGGGCGCCGCCTGTGGAACCGGGAATATGTGGACGGCAACGGGGGCAACATCTCCGTGCGCGTGGCTCAGAACCTGCTGCTCTGCTCCCCCACCCTGTGTTCCAAAGGCTTCATGACTGTGGAAGACATCTGCATGGTGGACATGGACGCGCGCCAGAAGGCGGGCATCCGCCCCTCCACCAGCGAGGTGAAAACGCACATTGCCATGATGAAATCCGTGGGCGTCAATGCCTGCATCCATGCCCATCCCCCGCACTGCAATGCCTTCCTGTTTGCCGGGCAGGTTCCTCCCTCCGGCATCAATCCGGAAGCGGATATCTTCCTGGGGCACATCCCGCTGGCCCCTTACGGAACGCCCGGCTCTCTGGAAACGGCCCGGGCCGTGGCGGAAGCAGCCAGACAATCCACCGTCGTTTTCATGGAAAACCACGGAGTCATTACCGGAGCACGTGACGTGGAAGAAGCGGAATGGTTCATGGAAAATGCGGATGCCTACTGCCGCATGGTGCTGATGGCCGGCCTGCACAAAGCACCTCTGAACCAGGTGGGGCCGGAAGGCGTGGCGGACTTCCTTGCCATTCGCAAATCCATCGGTTACGCCGTGCCGGACAACCAGCCCCTGTACAACACGGAAACCTACGCCGGGTACAAACTGGGAAAATCCGGTAAATAACTCCCTTTTTCAACGGGGTGGCTGGAGCAGTTCAGCCGCCCCGTTTTTAACGGACCCACTCCGGAATAAAAACTTCCTTCTTTTACGCCAACACCTCCTGCCTTATTTGCTTTTTTACCCGTTAAAACCGCCTCTCCTGCCGCAGACTATTTCCGGTAAAGCCACATCCTCTCCTCAGTAAAAGAACGCCATTATGGCCCCGCCCTGCCGGGAACAGCCGATCCGGCCCCGGAATCGGCTTATTACCATCCAGCCAGCAGCGTACCGGACCGCACGATCTTCCCGTATGGAACATGCAGGCGGGCGTTCACATAGGAGAACGGCCGAAGCAAATCGCGGCACTTCAACGGAAACCGGCAGCCTGTCTTTTCCATGAAGGAACTCCTGCACCTTCTTCAGGATTGCATGGTGGGGATATTTCCTTCCGGCTCCATAGTTCATACGTTTTTACGCTCCGGCACCGTTCAGCCCCGGGTTTCATTCCCGGGGAAAAACCTCCTGTTTCACTGGTCTTTCCTACAGAAATTGAGCATTACAGCTGTTTCCGCCTATACTCTTGGTTTAAGAAAAATTTCTCCGGGAACTCCTTTTCCTGAGGGAAAGCACCGTAAACGGGGCATTCTGAATTTACAGCTCTTTATCTTCTGTCAGATATCCGGCATCTGTTATTTTCAATTGCTGCAAGGCATGCGGCTCCTTACGGCAGTTGCGCAACACCCAAATATTTCGTCTGCCCTACCTTTTCCGGGTAGGCGCCGCGGCGGGAGGAACGGGGGCTTTCCCTCCGGAAAACGGAGCGAAACTCCAGGAAACATTGCTCAAAGGCCCCGCTCCCCGCACTTGAAACAGCCCTCCGGCCAACAGGAAAACCGGGGAAGTAATAAACCCCGGCAAACCGCGAAGCCCCAGCTTGAAATCTGAATTGACCTGCAAGTCGGAAAGGCGTATCCAGCCTCCCCCCTCCAGAGACATGTTGCTTCCCTGGGCCACGAAATTACTGGTGCGCACATAACCCTTCTCAATGGAAAAATCGCAATCGGCCCTGGATATCTTGTAATTAATCAGATGCCCCAGTCCTGGAATGTAATTAGAGAGGGCTTCCCCCAAAAATCCGAACAGGGGAATTTCCACCAGGTCGCCATGCACCAGGGCAGCCTCCCCCTTCGCCTGAATAGAATTCATATTGCCGCCCTTGGATGAAAACTCAATGGCTCCGTGCACAGTGGCTTTCTCCATTTTTTTGTCATAGGATTTCCCGATAGACGTCAAATTCATGTCCTGGAGGACAAAAGAACCGTTCAGGGCATCCCCATCATCAATCTGCGCCAGAACGCGGCCTGTGAAAGTTCCGTCCCAGATGGTTCCCATCATCTTGTCCACAACCACCCATTGCGGGGAAATCAACACTTCCCCCTTTGTCCTTCCGAGGTCCAGCGTGGTTCCCAGCAGGGGATAGCGCACGCGCCCGGCGGAAGCGTCAAAACGGATGCGCCCCTTCATCAGCTTCATGTCATCCCCCATCGGAAACATGCCGCCGCCGGAAAGCGTTA
>OGFY01002090.1_pt1 | contig 12732 bp, 6 predicted proteins | sample 1570951 | NCBI WGS metagenome assembly OGFY01 (sample SAMEA2581942, study PRJEB24529) | metagenome | biome: Human gut stool | place: China | collected 2011
CTTACGGTAGAGAGCCTTCTTATTTATTATAAACTTATAAAATGGATATTGCTTAATATCCCGGATTCTGCTCTGCTTTCTTTTCTTCCGGAGTCAGTGCGTGACCGTTCTTCTGGATAGCATCCAGGTAGGTTTGCGGAATAGGACGCAGCAGGTGACGTTCTTCGATATTGGGAGCCGCTTCCGGATTGAAGGCTTTAACGCGGGCCACCAATGTTTTGGTTCTTGCCAAATCTACCCAACGGTGGAATTCACCGCAAAGTTCACGAGAACGTTCGTTCAGCAACAGACACATCATGCGGTCGTAATCTGAAGAGTAGCCGAGTTTGGCTATGATTGCCTCATCTTCAGCCGGAAGATTATGAATATCCGTTATATCCAAGCTGGTAGCTGCCGTGGTTTCGGTTATGTTGTTGGATTCATAGTAGGAGTTCTCCGTATAATATGAATTCACGCCGTCATTCTTCCAACCCAGTGCATTTTCATTGTACGATGCCCCGCCGTCGCAATATACGGAACGGTCTTCACCGCTCTTATAAGCCGCACGCTGACGAATCTTGTTGATATAATACAATGCATCATCGTATTGATTCTGACGGATCAGGACTTCGGCTGCAATCAGGTAGGTTTCGCCTACACGTGCCAGGATACCGTCACGATGTCCCTGCATATCGCCGAGTGCTTCACGAGAACCGTCAATATACTTATTAAGAGAAGCAAAACGTGTTACATCGTCATACAAGGCCACATCATCCGCACCATTACGGTCTTTCGGGTAAGCAACGAATACGGTAGGAATCTTCTTGCCGGTCTTGCTGTCCGTTACCTTCTCTGTGAGCTGTACTCCGTCAAAACGAGTATCGCCCGGACGATTGATAACATACATCACTCCCAAATCTCCCAACTGATAACCGGAATCTTTCTTTGGATTGTTCACGGCATATTTAGTCTTGAAGCTTTTCCAGAAACGTGAATCATTGACCATATCATACACATTGTACATGTAGTAAGAAGTTCTCAGACGTTGATATTCACGTCCGCCTGCCAAGTCGCGCTTCATCTGAGGCAGATTGTTGTAAACGGACAAGAAATAGAGATGGCAAGGATTGCCGTTGGCTCCTTCGGATGATTTATCAGAAGAGAACTGAGCAGAAAGGATTATCTCATCCAATTGCTCGCTGGGGCCGTCGGGCTCCGTATAGTTCCACAGTGCGGAGAAGTTCTCAGCCAACTGATGATGCGCAATCACTTCTTTAGCCAAACGCAAAGCCTCCGTCAGGTCTTCGTCTTTAGTAGCACTGTTCCAACTGTCGTTAATCTCACTGGCACGGAACAGATACGCTTTAGCAAGGAAATGAGCGGCAGCGTCTTTAGTCATTTTTCCGGTCAGGCTTGCCGTTTCGGGAAGCATATCATAGGCATTCTTCAAATCGCTGATAGCCTGCCCTACGGTAGCTTCCGCAGAAGAGCGGGTGAACTCACGAAGAGGCACATCACTCGGTTCGAGCTTCAAAGGTACGCCGCCATATTGAGAAACCAACTTCAAATAGTTGAACCCGCGCAGGAAATAAGCCTCTCCCATATAGGTCTTCTTATTCGCACCCGTATAGCTGTCGGGAGTAATCTTGCTCAGCAACAGGTTAGCATTATTGATACCGATGTACATATTGTCCCAAAGGCTTTCCGCCATTGTAGTATTGGAGTTGGCTGCCACAATTTGTGACTGGAAACTACCGTCATAATTGTTCCATACCTTGTTGGAACCGTCACCGCCCACGGTAAACTCGTCCGTACCATAGTTAGTGGTGGCATATGCCCACTCCTTACCAAAGTGGAAACGCAAATTATAATACATGCCTATTGCCAGCTGGTCAATACCTTCTTCCGTATCAAAATAGTCGGTATTCTGCTGAGTAGTCAGTTCTTCATCCAGAAAATCGCTGCAGGAAGCCATTGAACCTCCTAAAGCCAAGGCCATCAAGCCGAATGTAATACTTTTATATAGTTTCATGGTTATATGCTTTTAAAGTTTAAAATCCTACGTTCAATCCTATTGTGAAACCACGGTTCCAAGTGGATGTCAGGTTTTGGGAAGCATCCAGTTCAAGGAAGTCGATGTTAGAGAAGATACGTCCCGGATTCTTAGCCTGTACATACACTTTCAAGTTAGACAGATTCCACTTCTTAACCAATGTTTGCGGGAAAGTATAACCTAATGAAATATTACGCACTTTGAGGAACGAACCGTTCTTATAACCCAAAATCTGATAGTAAGGATCACCTCCTCCATCATCGTGGATAGGTTTCTGGTACTCGGCATTCTTGTTGTTTTCATTATAATAGTTAATCTTACGTTGGGTATAACGGCCGCCTTGCCATTCACCGCCGGTATCTACCATATAATCAAAACGTCCATACAGCATAACGGAGAGGTCGAAGTTCTTATAAGAGAAGGTATTTGTCATACCGAAAGTCCAGCGCGGACGAGTATGTCCTATTACCACACGGTCGTCGTTCGGATCAATCTTGTAGTCTCCGTTTTGGTCTACCGGACGTGCCATACCTGCCTGGAACGAATGTCCTTTGGCATTGAACTTAGCCATCTCGGCAGCATCTTCTTCTTTCCAGATGCCAGCCGACTGATAACCGTAGATTACGCCCAGCGCCTGACCGATGAACCAGCTGTTGTTGATATCGTCTTCTTTACCGTTGGCCAGCTCGTCAATCTTATCTTTCTGCCAAGCGGCATTGATGCTGGTAGACCATTCGAAAGAACGTGTCTTAACGTTTACGGTGTTCAATGTAAGGTCGATACCGATATTGGAAGTCTTACCTACATTGGCATACGTATTTGTATAACCGTTCAAGGAAGGGATAGTCATTTCCATCAACAAGTCTGTTGTACGGGAAGTATAGAAATCCAAAACTCCCGAGATTCTTCCGTTCAATACCGAGTAATCGATACCGATATTGTACTGTGTAGTCTTTTCCCATGTCAAATCCTTGTTTGCCATAGCTACGTTACCGTCCTTGGCAATGGACTCGGAAGCCACAAAGCCCGGAGTAGGAGAAGCGCCGAACGGATAATATACAGGCACTACCGCACCTTTGGTCTGGTAAGGGTCGATAGCCGAGTTACCGGTCACACCGACACCGACACGCAGTTTCAACTGATTAATCCAGTTAACGTCCTGCAAGAAACCTTCCTGGTCAAGACGCCAGCCTAATGCGGCACTGGGGAAGAAAGCCCATTTATTACCCTGAGCAAGCTGGGAAGCACCATCCCAACGGCCGGAAACCGTCAACAGATATTTATTGTTATAGTCATAGTTCAGACGGAACATGTAAGAGAGCAATTGCTTTTCCGTCAAACCGCTGCTCCAGTCATCCAATGCGGAAATATTCTTTTTGCTCAGCGCATTCCATTTTGCGCTTGCCAAAGGAATGTTGATAGCAGCCATAGAAGACTCTTCATAATGATATTTAGTAGCGCTCTGTAACAGAGTTACCCCGAAAGAGTGCTTACCTATTTCTCTATCATAGTAAATCAAATTGTCCAATGTCCAAGAGAAGTCGGATGAATTAGACAGCTTGGCGCGGTTAGTACCCTCGCGGCTTACGGATTTTGCATCCTGGAAGCTACCGTTACGGTAATAACGGAAATCGGGACCAAAATTAAAACGATATCTAAGACCTTTCAAAGGAGAGTAAATTTCACCCAAATCCAACTGGGCATACAAACTACCGATGGCACGGAACATACGACGTTCGTTTTCACTATAATTCCATTCGTCTACGATAGTCTTTACTTTATCATCACCACCCGGATAGTCGATGCGATTTCCTTCATCATCATAAGGTACAGCGTAAGGATATAAACTGGTAGAAGCGGCATACAAGTTAGACGGTCTGTCTTTCACCATCTGTCCTACCGCTTGCGCAGAAGAGCCGTATTGCTGGTTGCTGAACGTACCGTTGATATTCAAACCCATTTTGAACCATTTGGTCGGGTCCATATCCAAGCTTACTTTCGCTGTATAACGGGTATAAGATTGCCCTCTTACAGTACCTTCATTGTTAAGATAACCGATAGAAGCATAGCCTTTTACCTTTTCAGAACCACCGCTGGCACTCAGTGTGTGCTCATGAGTGATACCGGTTTGCGTAACCATATCAGCCCAATCGGTAGTAGGTACGGCAGCACCATTCCAGCTACCGCCTGCCCATCCTTTTTCAATATTTCTCCAAGCATAGGGGTCTTTTGCTCCATTGAAAATCAAATAGTCACTATCCTTGGTCGGCTGGTCGCCTCTCGGATATTTGTTCGGTTCTTTGTAGTAATAAGACCAACGACGCCAATCGATATACTCGGCAGAGTTCATCATTTCGGAATAGTCCTGCAAATTTTCGATAGTAACCGTACCGGAGTAGTTCAAAGACATTTTGCCTTCTTTACCGGATTTGGTAGTAACCAGAATAACGCCATTGGCACCACGGGAACCGTAGATAGCTGTGGCAGAGGCGTCTTTCAACACATCGATAGATTCGATATCCTGCGGATTCAAGGTTTCAATACCGCTATTGGACATCAAAGGGATACCGTCCACTACATACAGCGGGGTATTGCTGGCGCTCAAAGAACGCACACCGCGTACGTTAATTGTTCCGACTTCACCCGGGCGCTCATTGCTGACAATGTCCACACCGGCTGCCTTACCCTGCATGGCTTCAAAAGCATTGGCTACCGGACGTGAATTCAGTTCTTCGGAACCTACGCGAATCATGGCGCCGGTAACATCCGATTTCTTCTGAACGCCATAACCCACTACCACTACTTCATCCAGCATTTCATTGTCTTCCACAAGCACCACTTTAAGATTGGTCTTGTTCTTCGCGGAGATTTCCTGGGTCTTGTAACCGATATAACTGATCTGGATAACTCCCGCTTCGGGCACGTCATTCAGCGTGAACTTACCGTCGATGTCAGTGATGATTCCGTTCGTTGTCCCTTTGACAAGAACACTGGCACCGATGATAGATTCACCGTTTCCGTCCACTACAAGTCCTGTGATTGTTTTGTTTTGCGCGAATGCGCATAAGGTTGCTGCAAAAGCAAAGAGCACAAACAGCACCTGACGCTTAAGTATACTCATAGAATATACTCCTTCTTTCTTCCTGCTTCTCATAGAATAATCTTGGTTTAACAATTAGTTTAACATTAGCGTTTTTCTAACACAGTGTTTGATACGGGCAAAATTATTAATCTCAAAGCAGTTATAGCATAACCGTTTTGATACAATTCATTCTTTTTTTGCTATAAATGAGTGGGGAAAAGATAGAAGATTATCCGATAATATCGCTCCTATCAAGCGATAGGTAATGTAAACCAAAAGCACGCCCCTTTGCCCGGTTCGCTCTCTACGCCGATGGTTCCGCCCAGTTGCTCAACGATGCTCTTACTGATGGACAAACCCAATCCGGTTCCATGCACAAAAGAGTTCAACTTGACAAAACGGTCAAATATTTCGGTTTGCTTTTCCTGCATGATGCCGATGCCGGTATCGGCGACATAAAAGCGTAAATGGCCAGCATCTATCCGGTCATATCCCAAACGTATGCTACCGGTGGCGGTAAACTTTATCGCGTTATTAATAAAGTTGGCGATGACCTGGTTCAAGCGGTTGCGGTCGCTCGCTATGACGCACTCCGGCAGGTGACGGTCGAAGACGACCTCTACTCCCGGCTTGGCTTTTAGCTTCATCACACGCACCATGTCTTCACATAGCAGGTTCACATCCAGTTCCCGTTCGACGAAGTCAAAGGTTCCGGCTTCCATTTTAGACAAGTCCAGAATATCGGATATCAGTTGCAGCAACAGTTCGTTGTTTTCTTCTACGATTGCCATGTACTGCTCCCGTTCTTCCGGATTCTCTTCCTGCACCAGCAGACTGGAGAAGCCGACAATCGCATTCAACGGAGTACGTATCTCATGGCTCATATTGGCGAGGAAAGCGCTTTTCAGGCGGTCGGCCGTTTCGGCTTTCTCTTTAGCATCGATCAGTTTAGATTCGGTTTCTTTCAGCTCCGTGATATCATAGTTTATGCCGATAAGCTCGATTACTCCGTTTTCCGGCTTAAACTGGTTGACTACCACGTTGGTGCGTATCCAGTTCCATTGGTCTTTTGTTCCCGGACGCAAGATACGCATCTCTCCCTTGAAGTCTTTCACTTTGCCGAGACGCGCCTTATAGAAGAAGTCCAGCATCTGTTTTCTATCCTCCGGATGCATCTTGCCATATACTTCTACGACTTCCGGCAAGGAAACGTTTTCATCTTCTCCCATATTCTTATACCATTGCTTGATGGCATAACCTTTCTTATCCAGCAGATTCAACTTTGCATAACCCACTTTCGCATAATCGGAAATCAACAGGAAGAAGTTCTCAAAATCGCATATGCGGCTCAAAGCGTCTATACGCTCGGTATTATCAATATTAATTAGAGCATATCCGGTAAAGTATCCTTTACTGTCGTATATCTTACTTACTTTGGTGTACAGATTAATCTTATTACGCCTGTCGGAAGGATAATACCCCTCTATACTCCCGAATTCATAATCCAGACGGAAATCCACGACATCCTGCTCGCGTATCTGCTCTATCAGTTGAGGGGACAGATTCGGATTCTCAAACAGGTTGATACCTATTACATCGGCTTTGTCGCGGATGCCGAATATCTCCATGTTCTTATTGTTAATATCTACCAGAATACCGTTCGTATCATAAATCTCCACTCCGGCCGGTATATTGGTAAAGATATTCCTGAACAGTTTCTCACTGCGGTCTAAAGCCTGGCGCTCATGTATAGCCTCATCTTTCGCTTTACGCAACTCGACGCAAATGCTGATGATATTCGCCAACGAGCTCAACCACTGGTAGTCTTCATTACTCCACAAGATGGTACGGTCTACCAAGTCCACTCCCATAAATCCTTTCACCGTATCATCCGCCACCAATGGAACAACCATCAGCGCCTTGATGCCCTGCCGGTCCAATAATTGGAATTCGCTTTCTTCCATTTCGGGCAGCTTATACAATGACTCGAACAATATAGGTTTCCCGGATAGAATCTGCGAAGCCCACCATGACATGGAAGTCACCGGAATATTCTGGAGTGTTTCTATGGCCGGCATTACTCCTTCGGCTACAACCTCGTACGTACAAGTCTGGGAAGAATAATTCTCGTTATACTCAAAGATATAGGCGCGCCCCGCACGGAAGAAATCCAGAATATCTTTCAGGATTTCGTAAATGCCGGAAGCCACCGATTCATCTTTCAGAAAATGGGACAAGGAATGGGAAATGGAATTCTGACGGTACAACAGATTATTGATATGGCACATTCTGTCCTTATCTTCTTTATTCACGGGTTCCGTTACGCGTTGCAGAATTCCGAAGACTTTTAAATGTCCGTCAGGCGTAATCTCCTTAAAACCCATACGGGAATGTACCCAAACCACTCCTGCCGCAGTATGAATAGGAAAGGTCTGTTCGTAGACTTCCACTTCTGTAATGGCGAGAAACTCTCTGGTAATGCGCCCCCGATAGTCTTCACGAATCATCCGGCCGAAATCCATGAAAGAAAGTGACTCTCCTTTTACTCCCAACAAATCGCATACATATTCGGAACAAAGATACTGCTTAGCGGAGAAGTCGGCCTCCCACCAACCAATCCGTCCAAGCAGGGATAGGCGGCGAAAACGTTCGGTGTCATTGTGAAGGGGAACGCCCATAATGTGTCTATTTTTTTAATGATTATACAAATGTAGAGATAAAACTTCAATAACCAAGTACCTTATATTCTTTTTTAAGTTGCACGGCATGACAAAATCATACAGATTGTGTAACAGAGCCTTAATAAAAACGAAAATGTATTGTATAAGGTATGTACCACTCTTGAAATACGCCCGGCGCATCTTTGCAGCGAACTAAGAAACGTATAAAAGAGATGAGTATGAAAGTAGATTTAGGAAAGATTCTCTTCCTTATTTTATTCCTTACACTTTCTGTCATGACGGCCATGGCAGGCACCATCAAAGGTACTATCACCGACAAGCAGACCCGGGAACCGCTGAGCGCAGCTACCGTGCAGAGAGCAGGAACCACGGAAGGCGCCATCGCCGATATGGACGGCAACTACTCCTTGGATGTGAAAGACGGTACTTACACATTGTACATTAAATATGTGGGTTACAAAGATATCGTACTGAATAATGTAAAAGCAGGCAATGCCGACGTCGTACTGAACTTCGAGTTGGAAAGCGACGCACAAGCGTTGAGTGAGGTATCCGTAGTAGCCGCAGCAAAAAAGAACAATGAAGTGTCCCTGATGCAGGAACAGAAGCGCAGTTTAGTGGTACAAAGCGGCGTATCCGCCCAACAGATTGCCAAAACACAGGACAAAGATGCCTCCGAAGTTATCAAGCGTGTACCGGGTGTATCCATTATAGACGAGAAGTTTGTCATGGTGCGCGGACTGTCCCAACGTTACAATAATGTATGGATGAACGGCAGCGCCGTTCCCAGTTCGGAAGCCGACTCACGCGCTTTCTCTTTCGACATCATTCCCAGCTCCCAACTGGACAACATGGTTATTGTAAAAAGCCCTGCCCCCGAATATCCCGCAGACTTTACCGGTGGTTTTATTCTTATCGACACTAAAGATATGCCAAGCGAAAACGGCTTTAATCTTTCTATCGGAGGCGCAATCAATGACCAGACCCATTTTAAAGATTTTCTAAAAGCCAAAGGGGGAAACATGGACTGGCTGGGATTCGGCACCGGTTTCCGCACACTCGACGCCGGTATGAAAGGAACATTAAATACATATCCGAACTATGCCAACGGCAATACCGCCCGTATAGACATCCTTAACAACGGCCTTAACAACGACTGGACACTAAAGACCATAAAGCCTGTCGGAGACCTTAAAGTAAATCTGTCTTACAACCATAAATGGGAAACCGAGAGCGGACGTACCTATGGTATGCTGGCAGCCGTAAATTACAGTAATACTTATAAAATGTATCTGGATATGGAGAATTCCCTTTACGGTCCGTACGATACATCCAATGACAAAACCGTATTCCTACGCAAAGCAACAGATAACCAATACAGTAATGATGTGCGTCTGGGCGCTATGCTGAATCTCACCTTTCAGCCGAGAGACAGCCGTCACCGTTATGAATTTAAGAACATTTTCAATCAAATAGCCAAAGACCGCTATTCGGAACGTACCGGATTCAACGCCCAGCCCGATAATATCAATAATATGGAATACTACTATTCCAGCCGTACTACATACAACACGCAATTTACCGGCAAACATACGTTTGATGCCAATAAGCTCGACTGGAGCATCGGTTATGCGTATGCCAACCGTAATCTGCCCGACCGCCGCCTCATTGAGCGTACCGACCGTACAGACGAAACCATGAGTATCTATCGTATCAGCCGTGAGTTCACCAAACTGGACGAGCATATCGCGTCGGCTAATGTAAACTACCGTCATGATTTCCAGTTCGGAAACATTGAACCGACTTTGAAAACCGGTTTGTACGGCGAATACCGCACGCGTACCTATAATACCCGTCAGTTTCAATACGGCTGGGACCCTGATAACGCTTTGCCGGATCGGTTTGAGTTCGACACTGACGTTGTTAATAACGTACTGATTGACTCCAATTACGGAACCGACAAACTCTATATGCAAGAAGAAGTGAACTACATGAACAACTACGAAGGAAAGAACACTCAAATTTCCGGTTATGCAGGAATCAACATCCCCGTAGGCGCTTTCAGTTTATATGCCGGAGTACGTTATGAGCACAACCGCCAGGAACTCATCATGAATACCCGGCAATACGAGGAGAGCAAACGCAGTACTTTCTACGATTATAACGACCTCTTCCCCTCTTTGAATGCCACATACAAGCTGAACGAGAAGCAGCAGTTCCGCCTGGCTTACGGCAAATCCGTGAATCGTCCGGAATTTCGCGAACTTTCCACTTCCGTTTACTACGACTTCGACCTCGGCAGTGACGTGATGGGTAACTCCGGTTTGAAAGCAGCCTATATACAAAATGTAGACCTGCGTTACGAATGGTATCCCGACAATGGCGAACAAATCTCCGTGGCCTTATTCTACAAACATTTCAAAAACCCTATTGAATGGACATACACCATGTCCGGCGGTACCGACCCGATTTATTCCTATATTAATGCCAAAGGAGCCGACAACTATGGTATAGAAGTGGATATCCGCAAAAACCTCGACTTTATCGGTATGAAGAACTTCAGCCTTTCATTCAACGGGGCGCTCATCAAAAGTAAAGTTCAGTTTGCGGCGGGAACTAATAATATCGACCGGCCTATGCAAGGGCAATCACCGTACCTCATCAACACAGGATTATTCTATAACAACACGGAGAAAGGCTGGAATGCCGCCATCCTCTACAATCGTATCGGTAAACGCATTATCGGTGTAGGCAACCGCTACGGCAGTTCTTCCGAAGGTGATGCACGCAATATTCCCAACTCCTATGAAACGCCTCGTAACAGCATTGACCTCTCTGCCAGCAAAAAGTTTGGCAATCTGGAAATAAAAGCCGCTATACGCGACCTTCTTGCAGAGCGCTATTACTTCAAACAGTTTGAGGATGTAGTAGTAAACGGACAAGCCCGTACCATTGAAGAAATAACGCGCAGTTATAAACCCGGACGGAGTTACAACCTGACAATCGGTTACAGTTTTTAAATATACAAGAGAGACTAACAGATTAGAAACAGAAATCCAAAACAAAAAAGAAGTATGAAAATGGAAATTAAAAAGTTTGGCTGGGCCAGTATGATATGCGCAGCCATTGTAATGGGAAGCGGATTAACATCCTGCTCTGATGATGACAATACCGGAAATGGCAATACCGAAGAACCGAAAGTAATTTACGACGGAACGACAGCCGTCAGCGAAGGTATTCTATTCAACAAAGGTACAGAACTGGGTAGTGGCGACCAAGAATTTGTATTTACCGGTGACGTAACACTGGAAAAAGGAACTTACCTCTTGAAAGGTTGGGTATACATTGCCAGCGGAGCCAAGCTGAGAATTCCCGCAGGTACAATCATTAAAGGCGACAAGCAGACCAAAGCCGCCCTTATAGTGGAACCCGGCGGTTACGTAGAAATGAAAGGAACCAAAGAAGCTCCTATCGTAATGACTTCCGAAGAGGCTCCGGGTAACCGCAAGCCCGGTGACTGGGGTGGCCTGATAATTTGCGGTAAAGCCAAGAACAATGAGGGAACCAAACAAATAGAAGGTGGTCCGCGTACAACTTTCGGTGGTGATAACGACAGTGACAATTCCGGTATCTATCAATACATCCGCGTGGAATTTGCCGGTTATCCGTTCAAAACAGATCAGGAAATCAACGGAATCACTTTTGGTTCTGTCGGTAGCGGTACAACCATCGACCACTTACAAGTATCTTATTCCAACGATGATTCTTACGAATGGTTCGGCGGTTCGGTAAATACTGTCTTTCCATACGTGACCCGCGCATTGCCGATACATCTCAGTCCAACGGCTTTGAGAGCGACAACAACGCAAGCGGTACAGAAACGGCCCCATTTACTACCGCCACTTTTAAGAATATAACTTTCATCGGTCCCAAGACCGCCTTGAATACGGACTTTGCCAACACTTCAGACTACATCACCGGCGGTAGCGTATATCCGGACAACGGCTCTAAACTCGGTAAATTCCAATCTGCCATGCAAATCCGCCGTAGCAGCAGGTTGAATTGTGAAAACTCATTGGCAGTAGGTTATCCTATCGGCCTGATTATAGATGGCGAAAAAGGCAATACACCGAAGTATGCCAAAGAGGGCGGCTTCACATTGAAGAACATCATCTTCGCGGGTATGGATATTATCGGCTCCGACGGTAACAAAATTTATGAAGACCACTTATCCGCCGACGGCAAAAATATAACAGACAGCAGCCGTATATCTTTCTCTCACGAGTTCTTTGTAAACGACGGTTCTTTGGGCACTACTTACGCCAATTCCATCAATAATGCGGTGAAGAGCGAATCCGAATTAGGCCTGACCGACCCGATGAATACCGGCCAGAAATATTGTCCGGCTTCAATCCTCTCCGATGGTAATAACGGTTATATCGGAGCTTTTAAAGACGCCAACGACGACTGGATGAAAGGTTGGACCAACTTTGACCCGCAAAATACCGTATATTAGTTAAACGGAAATCCGGTTAGAGGATATTCAGATAAAAACAGCCTGTATCAGAATAAGATAATAGCTCATTCTGATACAGGCTGTTTCTTCTATTTCAAAAGCAAGACCAATAGGGATAAATCCACCGGTAACCAATCATTGACAGCTAAGAAAGCACCCGTTGGAAGTCCCTTCCCGACGGCGACTGGAATACCTGTAAATCGAATTCGGGGATGATAGCCAAAACATGGTCGAATACATCGGCCTGTACCCCCTCGTAAGGAATCCAATCCTTGATGGCACAGAAGAAATAAAGCTCCATAGGAATGCCATGGTCTGTGGGTTGCAGTTGGCGCACCATACAGACAAGTTCCTGATTTACATCAGGAAGGCTTTTCAAATAGGCGGTCAGATAAGGCCGGAACACACCCAAATTGGTTTG
>OGFY01002094.1_pt1 | contig 12709 bp, 20 predicted proteins | sample 1570951 | NCBI WGS metagenome assembly OGFY01 (sample SAMEA2581942, study PRJEB24529) | metagenome | biome: Human gut stool | place: China | collected 2011
CCGCTATTACAACCCCAAAGACGGCAGGTGGATCAATCGCGATCCCATCGCTGAAGAAGGGGGGTGGAATTTGTACGGGTTTGTTGATAATGGAGTGGTATTTTCTATTGATTATCTCGGAAAAGAAACTAACGAATTTGGCTACACAATGACTATTCCTGCGGGTTACATACCCATTCTTCTTATTATTGAGGGAAGTATATCAGTAGAAAAAAAGAAAAATTGTGTATGCATTGAAGCAAAATTACGAACAGATGTTGGTATAGGTGTAGGTATAGGGCTTAAAATTAAACAAAAATGGTGGCCTATTCTTCCTGATATTGAATATTCTTTAAAAACTATGATTGCTGGATTAAGTAATGAAAAAATACTTAAAATTGACAATTGTAATGGCAAAACTTTAACATCCTATCGGGAAGAATTATTAGGATTTTCTCACAGAATTGATGCAGGTATTACACTATCATCTTATATACAAGCATCTTATTCTATCGATTTTAAGATAAGTTCTGGATTAACTTTGAACGCAAAACCAATATATTTAACCTTAGATGCAACGGGATATATTAAGATTGACGCTACTTTAAAAATTCCATTTATCATAGATCAAAACGAAGAACTTGTTAACAAATCTTTTAATGAAAATATAAAAATATGGTCTAAATAATGAACGAAATATAATTAGTTGCCTGTATTATGATTTACCCTGAGTCTCCTTTAACTGTATATGAATATTTTGAATTAGTTTATGGATGTGTTTTTGTAATCCTATTTTTAAGAATTCTTGTTTGGTTAAAAAAAAATACTCTTAATTTTTCATTTAATAACTTCCCTTTTCCAATTATCAAACTCACAATTTATTTATTTCTGATCTCTGGAATAATTGGAATTTTGTCAACAATGTATCATGGTATAAATCTATTATGGGAAAACTTTTCGAATGAACTTTTAATATCATATACAGTATTAATTCTTGGTTATCTCATTATAGTCATTGAATGTTTCAGAATAACATATGTCTTGAAGAAAATAAAAAATAAATCTGATTCTAATTGAAATAATCATGAAAAAAATCTTTTCAGACTTGTTTTATAAGAAGCTAGTGTATTATAAAGAATACAGGAAGAGAATTGAATCGGAAGATTTTCCAATGATATAATAGTATCAGAACAATTGTATCAAAGATGACAAAAAATCATAAAAAATGTGGATTCCCTAAAAATCCTTAAATAGAATGACCGTAGCTACTTGTAACTAGCGTCGCAGGATATGATCAACAACCGTAACGTGCTTGGCACCCTGCTATGGGATTCTCTGGAACCGGTGGCCACGCGCCCCCTGGCCCTCGTGCAGGGCGCTTCCCTGTACTGCTACGGCGTGGACTTCAACAAGAATGTGACGGAGGTCTTCGACGCACAGGGAACGATCGCGGCGGCTTACGATTACTCCCCCTATGGAACAGCCACCCGCACCGGAAGACTCGTCCAGCCCGTCCAGTGGTCCGGCGAGATGCACGACGAAGAACCCGCCCTGGCCTATTACAATTACCGCTTTTACAATCCTGCAGACGGCAGGTGGATTAACCGCGATCCATGGAGAGAAGAGAAATTTTTAGAAATATATTTGAAGATTGAGTTAAGAAAACCGAATATCTCTTTAGAATCACCCAATCTGTATGTTTTTTGTTATAATTCCCCTGTTATGTGGTCAGATGTATTAGGACTCTGGGAAATAGGGCCAAGGCCACCCCAAATAAATACTGTAGTTACTGATGGTAAAGGTGGTTTGAAAGTCTATCTAGGAGGAGCTCCCGAAGGTAGTGTAGATAGGAAATGTTGTCTGGATTGCTTAATGAAACATGAACAAAGCCATTTGAATGACATACTTGCTGCCAACCTAAGAATAGCATTTGATGAACAAGGAAAACCTTATCCAGCAGGAAGAGGAATTGTCAGCCCAACTCATGGGCGAGAATACATAGAATCTGAGATAAAAGCGCATGGAATAGAAATTAAGTGTTTACGAGAATCTCTCGCAAAACCGAAAATCAGTAAGACATGTAGAAAGAGGATAAATATAAGAATTAATTTTTTATCTAACCGTTTAAAAGCATTCGAGAATAAATTAAAAATGATTGCGATTACAAAAATTATTTTATTATCCATGATATTTGTTGTCCCTAAAATAGAAGCCTCTTTAGCATTAGTTGACACAACAAAATCCTTAGTTCTTTCTAAAAAGAGTCCATACGTGGAGCTAGAAATAATCGAAAGAGAAAATATATTTGAATTTTACACGGTTGTAAAACCACTGAATAATGGAGATAAGATAAATTTTCTTGTTTATCGTTATGATGAGGAATCTCAAAAAATTACGACTATCATAGATGTTTCAAGTAAACATGAGATCGAAATATCTTTCCTTATAAAAAAAGATGATCTTGAAAAATTGACCTATTCTGCCACGAATACTCCGAAAGGTACAGGTGGCATAGGATATTTTGAAAGGAAAAATAAAGGAGAACTTGGTTTTCTTGATGGTGGTACAGTATATATTATCGAAAATATACATGATTTTCTTAAAAGAGAATAAGTGTTAAATGATTATTTGACCAAACCTAAACCATTCTTTAATAATGGATGGAATATCTTGTAAGAAAAGGAGACTATAAATAAAATCAGAAATACTTGTTTTTATTCGAAATTATCCACTTTAATCTTGTCCTGCTTCAGTTGTTTGATTTGCCCTCATCTGGTAATTGGATAAAGGAGCATCATAAGCGTTTAACATTCCAACTTCATCATCTGATGGAGGATAATCGACACGACAAGGCTGTTTTATATAGTTCCGTTTTTATTTAATGTGGTGTATCTTTTAATATTTCATGTTCCTTAGTGGATTTAACAGATAGAAGATGATGACCATCCATGAGAACTATCTGTACCATGGTATCTGCAAGTAGCGGTTTTGAACATGCTGAACTCCTGGAATGTGCTTCGCTGGCTCCTATGGGATCCCTCTGGAACTTAGAGGCTACGTGTCTCCTGGCCCTCGTGCAGGGCGCTTCCCTGTACTGCTATGGCGTGGGCTTCAGCAAAAATGCGGCGGAGGTCTTCGATGGGCAGGGAGCAATGGGAGTGGCCTATGACTACTCTCCCTATGGAATAGTCGGCAGCACAGGTAGTCTTGTCCAGCCGGTGCAGTGGTCCAGCGAAATGAACGATCCAGAACTCTCCCTGGTCTATTATAACTACCGTTATTACAATCCTGCAGACGGCAGGTGGATTAGCAGAGATCTTTTGGAAGAAAAATCAAGAATTAATCTTTATGAATATGGATCTCCTTTAATAATCGTTGATTACAACGGTTTATTGTCAATATTTGGATATAATATTTCTCTTGGAACGAGCTTTTCCGCTCAAGGATGCATGCCAATACCTGTTGTTCCAGGGTTATATGCTTGTGTGGGTGGATCCCTTATTCTAAAGAGTGGAAAATGTTGTGACGGTGACCGTTTAAAGAGTACATTAGAATCTGAACTGAATTTGAATGTAAGTGTGGAATTTGGATGGGGAATTTCCCCACTTAGTATATCTTTCTTACCGATGGCGGAAATACCTTTTACTTCTTCCGTGCCATGTCCACATAATGCGGATATGACTGTAGACGGTTATGTAGAGTTTTTCGGTACCATTCCCGGTGCTGAGGTGTCAGCACGTTATTCAATTTCTTCCGGGACATGGTCTGGTGGAATATCATCTAGTTGGAGTATCAGTGTATCAGTAGGTGTAAGAGGGGGATTTTATGGAGCCGGAGTATCTGTATCATCTGATTATTAGTTTACCATTTAGGTTTGTTCCGAACAATCCGTCTAGTTCTTTCATCTCAAAATATTCATAAATAGTATTTATTTTTATAATTATTATTGAAATATAGTCGATAGTGAATAAAAAAGCATCGTAAGATTGCTTTATACAATACTGTAAAATAATTAAAATATATAACTTACCATTTGCATAAATCATTATGAATTTTTCTTTTCATCCTAGATCTCCACAGCCACTCATGAATTATGTTGGACTTGTTTTAGTAATTATCTTATTCTCAAGTTGTCTATTTGTGGTTTTAAAAGAAATTCCAAAGATATCAAGATCTTTTAATTCTCAACAATTTCCTCAGACAATAGGCTCTATTATTGAACTTGAAGGTGAAAGTCGCCCATCCGGATATGGAGCCCTAATTTTCCTAATAACAAAAGCCAAGGTTGCCTTTACATGGGAAGGGAAAAAATATGAGACTAGCTATCCTGGCTTGAACTTTGATTATAATCTGTATCGTCAAGCAAAGGAAAAGGGATATTTAAAAGTATATGTTAATGTTTCAGATCCGAACCGCTCAGTACTTAGTCCAGGTGTACCTTTTCATGTGGGATTTTTTACTGGTATCGCTGCTTTATTTGGTTCGGCGTTGTTAGGAGTATCTTTATATATGATTAAAAAAATGTTTTTTAACACATAGAAAATGTATATTGATCATTGAAAATCTTTAAGAATAAATTTAACAACATTGGTAATTTTAAAGAGGAATTTTTCTATATTAGTATGAAATTAACCAGTATACCCACATTGAAGAAAGTGGGAAAAAGCCCTTCGTTCTATAATACGACGCCTCGGGCAACCAAACTCTCATCAAAACATCAAGGGTATCTGGACGGTCGTGTACAATGCAGCCAACCGTGCGGTGAGTTTCACCAGGCGGTACGGTGGCACGGTGGTGGAATGCGGCTACGACTACCAGGGGCGCCGCTACATGAAGAAAATAACCCAAAACGGGACGGTCATCAGTCATGAATATTACCTGTACCGCGGCTACTTGCAACTAGCCGCCCTGAACATGCTCAACAGCCGGAACGTGCTTCGCACGCTGTTATGGGATCCCCTGGAACCGATAGCAACGCGCCCCATGGCCCTGGTGCAGGGCAATGCCCTGTACTGCTATGGAACGGACTTCAACAAGAATGTGTCGGAAGTCTTCGACGCACAGGGAACGATCGCGGCGGCTTACGATTACTCCCCCTATGGAACAGCCACCCGCACCGGAAGACTCGTCCAGCCCGTCCAGTGGTCCGGCGAGATGCACGACGAAGAACTCGCCCTGGTCTATTACAACTACCGCTATTACAATCCCGCAGACGGCAGGTGGATCAATCGCGATCCCATCGCTGAACAGGGAGGATTGAATCTTTATGCGTTCCTCGGTAACAGCCCTATTGATAGTTTTGATATTAATGGGAGAAGTACTCTACATGGAGCTGCTGGACAAGCTATAGTTGCTGCTTTTCGAACTGGGAACTTAACTTCACTACGAAATCTTGCTAGGCTGGGGAAGGACCAAAGAGTTTGCGATGCCTTAAAAACACTTGAATCTACAGCTAGAACACTCATTTCGAAATCAAGAGGAGGTCGTGTCAATCGAGAATTTCCTAGTCAGTATTATGAGAAGGCGTATCATCAAATCATTAAAGAAGCAAATGCAGGTAGCGCAACAGCAAAAAAAGCGTTAAAACTTATCCGAGATTTAAGATTTAGCAAGTAATTATATGAACGATAATAATCTTAATATATTTGGACTTTTAATGATTCTTGATTTACAAGATATAAAATACCATTTAATTCGTTTTAATGCTAACAGTCTTACCATAATAATTATTTTTCCCGAAAAAAGAATTGAAATTGAATGTATGAGCGATAATAGTTTTATCATATCTGTATTTTCCAAATATGAGTTTTCAATAAAAACAATTGATGAAATTTTGGAAGAAATTGAAATAATGCAAAGTCACAATTTTTAATGGATATACGCAACATGAAAAAAATAGAAAATATTTTTGATTTATTATCACAGCTTGATTTTTTAGGCATTCATTATCAAATAGGACGTTTTAGTAATATTAGTATAACAGTCCAACTTGCTTCCCCTGGAAAAAGAATCGAAATTGAATGCATGGATGAAGGTCAGTTTGAAATATCGGTTTTTGAAGGAGAAGAAATTACTGATTTATCTATTAATGACATATTAAATGAAATATCATAATAAAAATAATCACGGCTCTTGCAAAAGGTGATGGAGATAAAAAGCTATGGAATTAGACCGAAAAAACTATTTTGTGTAATTATGCTGCAGAGTGCGCGAGAAATAGTCTAGGAAAATAATTCGGCATTATTTACTTTAGTCTTGTTTCGTTGATCTTTCGGAGAAATTTGCTAAATATCAATAGCAGAATATTCCGAAAACCTTGCGACAAGACAATTCTACATAATTCCGAAATAATTTAAATGAAATTATGAAAACAAAAGTAATTATTTTAACTATTCTTACTTTCTTATTAGCAAATGGTATTGCATTTGCAGAAAAAGAACAAAAGAACATACGTCAAGAATTCTCTTTTGGAGATGATCATTGTGTGACTAGATTTAATTTTTTTGAAAACTATTCAACTGATTAATACGGAAAAATATACACATTCAGTATTCAATTTCTCAAGACTGGATATGGTTAAATGGAATATTTGATAGCAGAAAGTATAATAACCGAAAATATAAATTATCCTTCTTTCCCGCATGAGTATGAACTCATCATAAATAATTGGGAAAATGTAAAAAATAGTGTGAGGAAATAAAAAATAATGATTATTATAAATCTTCTGCTTTTAAAAATTGTCATGAATGACATGATTGCAATATGCAATGGATTTTTTAAGATATGGGAAAAATAGTTTTAGTCAAAAAATATAATATATTCTACGGATTTTTATTTTCTAATTGATGCAATAGCAAGTCTTTCTTATTCTGTATTAAGAGCTATGATGCCCTGGGACACGCGACCATACGCACGCAGTGGCGGGGAACGGAATCCGTCCACAGCGACAGTTTCAGTTACAAGGCAGAAACAAACTCACCGGAGTTACCCTGAACACCACCCCTACAGTACAGCTACGATAACATCGGCAACCGCAAGACAAACGCAGGAGACAGAGAAAAAATTTATAAATGCCTATTCAATTTTATACATCTTCACGAAATTGTTATGGATTAAGATTTATTGTAACAATATATCGCCATCCGGTATACGACGAAACTTTCGAAATCTAAAAAATCATATTATGTCAAAATATATAATAATTCCTATTATTTTCACATCAACAATAGTTTATGGAGATAATCAAAAATTTAATGAATATGCAAATTTTTGCGAAAAAATGATTGTCACATTGCAGAGTTGCACGGATGAAAAATCCACTTTTTCACACTCTTCCGAATTTCCTATTATTTTATATACTGTTTTAAATGAAAATCCTTTGAAAGATTTTTTTAAATCTCAAAAGGGAGCTTTATATCATATTATGCTATTGGCAGAGATAGAAAGATTGAACCATCACAAATGGTTCAATCTTTCCTCAATGAAAAATCATGTCGATCAAATAGAAGCAGAAAAAAATACCTTATGCAACGGCATAGAGGATCCAAGTTTTGCTGTTTCCGCCAAGGAAAAAATTGTTAATTACGTAAATAATTTAAATGATAATAAATCAGATGTACTCTATTTAATTTCATATTTATTGGATATATACAAAATTAATGATTTGGAATTGTTTATGAAAATCATGTCGATATCAGATTGCGAATTGCTCAAAAAAATAGATATAATAGAAAAAAAGATTGGTTCTTTACAAATTGATCATCTGGAACGGACAACAATCAAACATTTGATAAAAGAAATTCAAAACAAATATAAAATACATGAAAATATTTATAATGAATTAAGAAAAAAATTAAACAGTAACATAGATTGATTCGTATCAAGAAGAATTTGTATATGATAAAATTGCTTCTCCGAGAGAAATCATGCTTGTCTCCAGCAGCCTGATCTATGATGGCCTGGATGCCGTCCCCTCCTACGGTTACAGCTGCGACAACATCGGTAACCGCAAGACGGCACAGGAATTGGCCTAAGAACTCTCCTATGCAGCCAACCGCGCGGCGAGCTTCACCAGCTGGGACGGAGCGACCATCTTGGAATGCGGCTACGACCGCCAGGGACGAAGGTACATGAAGAAAATCACCGTCAACGGGACAGTCGCCAGCCATGGACGAACCTGTACCAGGACTATTTACAGATATCTGCCTCTTGACTGCCGGACGCCGAACAAATAAAATAAATAAAGAGAACCCTATATTTGTTTTCCCGGTTTATCATAACAAATATCATGCTTGATTTTCTCGTTTTTCTGCTGGATATCCCGTCCCTTCTTGCTGATTTTTCTCCTCGCGCCAAGCATAAGGGAGAATCACCGTACTGGCGTTTCATGGGGCTTTTTTTACTGACTGCAGAACTGGTTATTCTATTTTTATGGGATATTACGGAAAGCCCGCCAGCTCTTGTAGCCTGTATTACTTTGGGCCTCTGGCTGATCGCGCACCTCTCCATCCGCGCCTTCAGGAACGGGAAAAACGTAAACGGCCTCTCCGTCCGTTCCGCTCCGCCATTTTCCTCACAGGCGCCACAAAGAAATGAAGCCCCTACCCCGTATCTCCCCGAAAGGGAATAGCTATATAATTTATTTATTATCAATCATTTTAAAATATATACCCGGATTTTTGTCATACAAATTTCTTCTTTTTGAACGGATGCTCCTGTCCGGGACTCTAACCTGCATCAGCAACAAACCGGGCGGCGGGAGGTAGAGAGACCGCCGCCCATTATGGGGAGTTCTGAGTTTCATAGGTAATATAGTTGGATAAAAAACCCGCACGGGGGAAACCCTGTGCGGGTTTATTCATCCCCCCTCCCGGAATGCCGGAAAACAGGGCCGGAACAGGCCGCAGAAAATCATGGCTGAACCAAATTAAGGCTTGAGAGTTGAAGGCATCTCGCTAATCTGGCTTCAGCAAGAATCATCTGTTATCATGGTCACCACGAACGAACCGAATATTTACGAAACGGGAGTACTGGACTCCAATGCGGAAGGCAATTTTGTCTATACCACCCTGGACGCCGCCATCAACTGGATTCGTAAAAATTCCCTCTGGCCCATGCCGATGGGTCTTTCCTGCTGCGCCATTGAGTTCATGGCCGTGGCCTGTTCCCGGTATGACCTTTCCCGCTTCGGCTCGGAAGTGACACGTTTTTCCCCCCGCCAGGCGGACGTGATGATTGTAGCCGGCACCGTCACTTATAAAATGGCCCTGGCCGTCCGCCGCATCTGGGACCAGATGCCGGAACCCAAGTGGTGCATCGCCATGGGCGCGTGCGCTTCCACCGGCGGCATGTTCCGCTCCTATTCCGTACTCCAAGGCGTGGACAAGATTCTTCCCGTGGACGTTTACATTTCCGGTTGCCCGCCCCGTCCGGAGGCTATTCTGGAAGCCCTGCTCACCCTGCGCAAGAAGCTGGATACCCAGCAGCCCGCACGCACTTTCTTCAAGAAGGAAGAACCTCGCGAAGCCAACGCTCCCGTCCCGGTCAATACGGAAATGCCCCTTGAATAAGTTTTTTCAAACGTTTCTTCCGTTCACTTTTACCATTTTTTCTCCATGCTTTCTCTAGAATCACAGATTAAAACCGCCGCAGACAACGCCCAAAACCGCTTTGGGAAAGACATCATCACGGACCGCTACGAATTCCGCGGAGATATTACGCTGACCGTCGCGCGCCAAGCCGTGGCGGATGTTGTCCGCTGGCTACGGGATTCCGCCGGGTTTGATATGCTGGTTAACCTTTCTTCCGTGGACAATATGGGGGAAAGCCCCCGCTTTGAAGTCAACTACACGCTGACACAGTCGGAAACGGGAGCGAACCTGAGCCTCAAGACGAAGGTGGACGATGGCGAAGAAGTGCCCAGCGTCACGGAAATTTTCCAGTCCGCCAACTGGCACGAACGTGAAGCATGGGACCTGATGGGCATCAAGTTCTCAGGTCATCCTGATTTGCGCCGCATTTTGATGTGGGAAGGTTATCCTTATTTCCCTCTGCGAAAGGATTTCCCTGTTCAAGGCGTACCTACTGAACTGCCGGGCGTCGCCTTTACGGAGGCGGCTCCCACCCAGGGAGCGCCGTTCGCTACGGAACAAGGCCGCTGCCCCAGTGCCTGCCGCGAACCCCGATCCCATAAATTCTAGCCCATTTTCCAGCCCCGCAAGGCGGGATCCCACCCATGACCCGACTCATCCTGCCCATATGCATCATCAGCCTGCTCAGCGGCTGCCAGGACGCCAACCCGGCAGAGCGGGAATGGAAGGAGCAGTTATATAAAAACCTGGCAATCGTGGGGGCCAGGAACTGGATTGTCATCGCGGAATCCTCCTTTCCCGCCTACACGGGAACCGGCATCAGAACCATGGTTTCCGACAAGACGTCGGACGAAGTACTCCTGGATGTGCTGAATATGCTGGAAGAGGAAGCCCACGTGGTACCCCGCATCATGATCAGCTCGGAGCTGCGCAGCATTACGGAGGACTATGCTCCCGGCATTAAGCGCTATCGCAACAATATCAATAAAATGCTTCCTGGGCGCCAGCATTTTGAACTGATGAGCCGTACGATCAATTCCCTGATCGAAGACGCGGCCAGGCAATTCAACGTGCTGGTCATTAAAACCAAGACATCCCTGCCTTACTCCAATATTTATATTGAACTGGATTCCGGGTACTGGAATTCGGAATCGGAAACGGTACTCCGCAAGTCTCTGGAAGCCAGGGACGCCGCCAACCGCCGCGCGGCCCAGGACAGAGTGCTGGACGTGCCGCTGGTTCCGGGAGCCACGCCTGCGCCACAGGGCAGCAAGGAAAATCCGCCAATTCCGGGAGCTCCCGCCTCCCCCGCGGACAACCTGCCGGAGCTCCCGCGGGAAAACCGCCAACCGGCTTCCCCCTCCGGAGACAAGGCTCCCGGCGTGCCTCCGCCTCCCATCAGGGATCCTCTGGGAGGGAAAACCGCCATTGCCAGATTTTCATGAACCATCATATGGACAAGGCTACAGAAGAACGCCTCCGCGCAGAGGCATGGGTAGGGGACGCCATTTTGGCGTTGTACGTCAGGGAATGGATTCTGGCGGAGGAAGGAGCGATCAACGGCAAGCTTTTCGTAGAATTCACCAGCAATGATTTTCTGCGCCGCACCGGCAACGCCACAGGCGTGGAAGCGGAGATAGGCCGCACTTTCAAAGCGGGCGGCCTGGAAGCAGCCTATGCATGGATTGAGCATCATTTGAAGCCCCGCATGGAGGAACGCTGGCACACCCTGCGCAGAAAAGCCCTCCGGTAAACTGCCGCCGCCATGCCCGCCACCGGAACACCCCTGCCTTGGGACCGCGGCAACGGCCCCTGCGTGATGGCCCCGCCCCATTTGAGGGGCTGGGCGGAAGAGGCCGCCGCCTTTCTTTCCCTCCGGGGCATGGACGGAATCACAGCCTTCGCCACCTCCGGCTCTTCCGGTTCTCCGCCCAAAGCCATTTTGTTTACCCGCCGCGCCCTGGACATATGCGCGCGCGGGGCATTGGAACATTTACATGCGGAAAGCGGGGACTGGTGCTGCCCGCTGCCTGTATGGCATGTGGGGGGCGCCATGATTTACCTGCGCGGGGCCCGGGCCGGAACCGCCGTCCATACGCTCCGCGGAAAGTGGTGCCCGCAGGCTTATGCCGACCTGATGAAAAGTTCCGGAGCCAGATGGTCCTCCCTGGTCCCCACGCAGGTAGTGGATCTGGTCAGCCTCGGCTGCCGCGCGCCTTCCACCGCCGGGTGCATTATCGTAGGCGGCGGCGCGCTGGACACGGAGACGGGACGGAAAGCACGCACCCTTGGCTGGCCCGTAGTGCAGAGCTACGGCATGACGGAAGCCGGCTCCCAATTAGCCACGGCCCTTCCCGGAGATTCCTTCCATACGGACCGCCTTTCCCTTCTGCCCCATTGGGAAGCTCAGACGGACAAAGGCGGCCTCCTGCGCTTCCAGGGGAAAGGCAAATTGTTCGGCCGCCTGCTGACGCAGTCTCATGGAGGGTTCCTTCTGGAAAGAGTCGCTCCGCAGGAGTGGTGGAGCACCCGCGACCTGGTGCGCCTGGAAGGGCGTTTGCTGACCTTTCTGCGCCGGGCGGACAGACTTGTCAAAGTCCTGGGGGAACTGGTGGATCCGGATGCCGTTCAGGACGTTTTACGCCGCAGCGTCCCGGAGGCTGTCGTGGAGGCAGTTCCACATCCGCGCGCCGGAATGGAACTGGTCGCCTGCGGCCCTTCCGCTGCCCCCCTGAAGCAGGCCTGCCGCGAGTGGAATGCGTCGGCCCCAGGCCCCCAGCGCATCCGCGCCGTCATGGAAACGCCCATCCCCCTCACGGTCATGGGAAAGCTGGACAGAAACCGGCTGCGCTCCCAGTTGAGCGATCATCCGGAAAAGTTGAAGGGAATTTACTAAAAGGTAATCTTCCGGGGATATTCATCAAAAGAATCCGGACCTGATGGAATGAAGAAATACGGCGGGGTTGGAATCCCCAATCCCTTGCCCACTTCATTCATCCCGTCTCCCAGGAAGCCATTTTCCTCTGCCTTGCGGGCTTCCGCACGCGTCTTCGGAACCACCCGGTCCCACTCCATTTTTTTCTTTGGCTATGTCACAACAAACAGTTGATAAATAGCCATTTTTATAGGGGAGTATCAGA
>OGFY01002101.1_pt1 | contig 12655 bp, 13 predicted proteins | sample 1570951 | NCBI WGS metagenome assembly OGFY01 (sample SAMEA2581942, study PRJEB24529) | metagenome | biome: Human gut stool | place: China | collected 2011
GTCAGAAAAACGACCTTGGGGGCTTTCGTCACCAAACGTTTCATGGCCGTGGAGATTTCTCCTTCCCTCGGATAAATGTAACTATCATCGAAAATCCGCAAAAAGGTCTTTTCCCCGCTTTCCCGTTCCAACAAACGCACGAAACGATATTTTTCACCCGAAAGATCAACCTGTTGGGCTACCTGTTCCGGGCTCAGAAACATCTCTATATCCAAATCTTCCATGACCGCCATTTTCCACGCTCGTTGTTGCGTGTTCAGATCGGGGAAACGATCTTCCAAAACCTCGTTTCCCGCTTCTGCATAGTAATACACGTAGTTCATCTGAATTTTCGGTTTAAAACGAATAAACTTTTTAAATCGATTTGCATCACTATTCCTTTCCGAAGGAGCCCCCCGGTAAAAATTACCTTCCAAAAGATTCACGTATGTCGTGATTGTCAGTCCTCCCTCCATTTTTTCCATAATCTCCTGACTGACCGGATTCAGACTATTCAGTTTAATGGACGAGGCATCGTAAGAACATTGCAATCCCGGCCGGGAGGTCACGTACCCCAACAGCATCGCCAACACGATCACCCCGGTATAACGGGTAAAAGCCATACTTTTTGATAACTTGCGTTTCCCCGACAAGATGACCATAATCGAAAGCATTAGGAAAAGACCGATCACGATCAGAAAATAAAACACATCCTCACTGCTGATCAAACCGTTGATTAACTCGTCGGAACGCCCGGAAATTGACAGCCAATACGTGATGTCCCGAATAAAAGGAACTTCCTGTCCTATTCTTCCCACGTAATTCAGGAAAGCCAAAGCCCCTAACGTGGCAACAGCCGCCACCACCTGATAGGAAGTCAGACAAGACATGAACAGTCCTATCGCTGCATAAGAACAGATCACCAGATAAATTCCCAGCAACCCCGATAAGGCCAACGACATATCAAAAGAAGGCACGTTCCATGCCGTGAACCCGACAAACAAAAAGAGAATCCCCACCAGAATAAGGCTGTATATCATCATGGAAAGAAATTTCCCGAAGATAATCTGTATGCTGGACACCGGTGAAGAATATAATAATTTGATAGAAGAATTAAATTCAATTAATGAAAAAATAAATAATGTAACAGAAAATAAATATTTGATTCCAAATTTATTGGCACAAATAGCAAGAGTAATTGATCAAAATGTACAAATAACATCAATTTCAAATCCTTATGACAAACATATAGTAATTGAGGCAAAATCACCAAAATATAGAGGACTTGGTTTCTTTAAAAAGAGTTTATCTTCAAATGATATTTTAGAAAATGTTGTTGCAGGAGGAGGAATAAAACAAGGAGATGAAATAACAGTAACGATAGAAGGTGATTTACCATGAGAAAATTATTATTAATATTATTAGTAGGTATTTTGGCAGTTACTGCTGGAATGATTGTAGTAAAAGGAATAGAAACAGATAATTTTTCAATTGATAGTTATATGACAATAGCAGAAGCAAATAATGAATTAGATGATTTAATAAATCAGGCAAGTTCTTTAAAAGAAACAAGTTATAAGAACAAAAAAAATCAATTAGATTCTGCATATAAACAATTGGTTTCTGAGAGAGAAAGCTATGAAGAATTATTAAATTTAGGTGTTGATAGAAATGGTATTCCACTTAGTAAAATTCAAGAATATGAAATTGAAAAAATTTGGATAACATTAGGAACATATGCAGAAGAACAAGGTATTGATTTAAAATTAGATATATCAGTTAATAATTCTGTTTCTAAAACATATGATTTGAATTTTACTATAAATGGAACTTATACTGAAATTGAGGACTTTATTAGAAAAGTACAAGAAGATAATACATTAGTATTTAAAATAGAAAATTTTAAATTAGTATCATCAGGAACATCAACATCATCAGGTGTAACTGATACTGGAAGTACAATCATGGATGGTATTGCAACTCAGAGCGAAGAAAACCAAACAGAAGAAACACCAGTAGATACTACACCTGTAGAAGAAACATTAACAGCAACATTTGTATGTAAAGATATAAAATTGAACATTGTTGAAAACACAACAACTTCAGATTCAGATGATAATTCATCAACAGATAGTACAGAAGAAACAACATCAACAACTACAAAAACTACAACTACAAAAACTACAAGTACAAAAACAACAAGTACTACAACAAGTTCAAATTAGGAGGCGATAACAATGTCATTAGTAAAAGAAATAATACTTTCATTAGTTTCATGTTTAGTTGTGTTAATTGCTTTGAGTATAGGTTTTTATAGATTTATTCCTAATAATAAAGTTATACCAGAAACAGTTTCATATCAAGCTAGTGAAGAAATAAAAAATGAATTGAATTCAGAAGTTGAAACAAATTCAGAAAGTATAGTAAAAACATATGAAATTACTAATAACGATATGGAAAACTATAAGGCCAAAAAAGAATATGTACCTGGAAAAAAGAATCCATTTGCACCAGTAGATACTAGTTCAGATACAGACTCTACTGATGATGATGCAAGTTCAGTAATAACAACACCAGGAGGAAATAGTAATTCAAGTGGTTCTTTGTTTGAAAAACCAGGAACAAAATAAAATTGTTATTAAAATTATTATATAAAAATGAAATAGGAGGGAGGAATGATTTAGTGGAAAAAACAAAAGGTATCTCATTCAAAGTTGTTTTAGCAATAATTATAGCAGTTATAGTAATTCTAGCAATCATTTTTGTGGTTGCAAAAAATAAAAGTAATAAAACAAATGATAGATTAGAAAAAATGGCAAAAGAAGAAGAAATAATACAGAATATTAGAAATGCTTTTGATGCTGGGAGAGAAGAATTTGTTGTAAATAATGCTACAATTGAGGGATATCAACCAAGCAAAATAGATAATGGCGCAGAAATTAATCCAGCCATTGATTTGAAAAATATTGTGATATCAAAGCTTGGGGATAAAGTAATAGATGAATCAAATGATACAACAACAGAATTAAGTCTTGAATCACTTCAAAAAGAAAGTGGAGGAAAGGTAGACCTTAGTGATGGATATCATGTGTATTTAACAAATGGAGAAGATGAAAACATAAAATTTATAACAATTGTATATAAAGATGCTACATTCTGTCATGGTATGGCATATTATGACACAGAAAATAATATAGTAGCAGATACAACAGATAATCTTTATCCAATTTTAGTTGCTCAAATAAGACTATCAGAAAATGATTTTAGTTATTATTTAGAGCCAATGAAAAGTGTAAAATAAATTTTTAAAAATGAAAGGAAGAAAAAATTATGAAAAAAAATCAAAATGGTGTAACACTAATTGCATTAGCTGTTACAATTATAGTTATGTTAATATTAGCAGGAGCAACAATGTCAATGCTAACAGGAAATAGTGGAATTATGACAAATGCAAAGAAATCATCTGCAGCAAGTGAAGAAGCAGATGCTTATGAAAAAATGGCACAAGCCTTCAGTACAGTACAATTAAGTGTTGAATCAGAAGCAGCTTTAAATGGTGGATATGATGCATCAGAAGCAGCTGAGTTAACTAAATATGCTCAAATGGCCCAAAAAGAAATTGGAACAGCACAAGCTATTATAGAAGATTCTGCAAAAACAACAGCAGATTTAAAAGCAAATATATCTAAATATAATAAGAAATTTGTAATTTGGGTAGATTCAAGTGCAGCTCAAAAGAAAATTTATATGGTATATTATAGCAAAACATTTGCATTAGATCCAGTTACAACATCTGCTACAACTGTTTCAACAAAAAATGAATATCCAATGTTAAAAGCATCTATAGATTTTGATACTAACGTAGTAACATATACAAAACCAGTTACATCAGTAGTTGACGCAAATAGAGTTACAAGTACTAGATAATAGTAAGTAAATAATTTCACTAAAAAGCAACAGGCATATACTTAAATGTATATGCCTGAATCAATATAAAACCAAATGAAAAAAGCAGAAAGGAGAACTAGCAAATTATATTGCTAGTCAAAACAAAAATGAACATATTTTTATATGCAATAATTTTTATATGTGGTACAATGTTTGGAAGTTTTTATACATTAGCAGTATATAGAATACCAAAAAATATTGATATAGTAAAAAAACATTCATATTGTCCAAACTGTAATCACAAATTAGGAATTTTAGATTTAATACCAATTTTAAGTTATATATTTTTAGGTGGAAAATGTAGGTATTGTAAGCAAAAGATAAGACCAAGATATTTAATATTAGAAATGTTAAGTGGTTGTGCATTTGTATTATTGGCATATACACTAAATATAAATGTTTATACAGTAACTTTTGTAAAAGCAATACCACTAATGTTTATGGCATTATATTTTACTGCAGTTGTATTAATAGCAGCAATAGATAAAGAATATAGAAGTATTAATAAAAAAGTTCTTGCATATGGAATATGTATATCACTTTTATATATGATATATCTATATGTAATAGAATCAAATAGTATATATAGATATGCTATATATTTAGCAATATATATAATTTTATTATCAATAAGTACATTTATATTAAGAAGATTTGCTAAAGATGATTACTATATTGATTTATTATTATATTATACAATTATGTTGATGTTTATGGATGGAATAATATCAATATTTACACTAAGTTTATTTATAGTAGAAGTATTATTACATATTATAATTAGAAAAATTACTAAAAATAAAAATGGAAATATTCCAATAAAATTTGAAAAAATACCATTAGGATTTTATTTAGGAGCAAGTAATATATTAGTAATATTTATGATGTGTATGGCAAATTTATTCAGATAGAATAGGAGGAAATAATGAAATCTGAGAAAGGTGTATCATTAGTATCATTAATCATATATTTGATTGCAATGACAATAACAGTAGGAATAGTAGCTAGAATTTCAAATTATTTTTATAGAAATATAAATATATTAGATACTAGTCTAACATCTAGCGAAGAATTTTTGAATTTTAATGCATATATTACTAAAGAAGTAAATATAAAAGGCAATGAAGTACAAACAATAGGTGAAAGAGAGATAAGCTCTGGAAGAATGAAATATTTGATTTTTTCAAAAACCGGAAATCAATATGGTTTTATAAACAATGAGATATATTTGAATCAAGTAATAGAATACAAAAACAAAATCCTTGCAATAACATTATATTTACAAGGAAATACCACATATATGACAAATGCATATAGTGTTATAAAATAATTAAAATATTTGAAAAATTTTTCAAGAAAGGAAAAAATGTTAGTAGAATTACTAGCTGGTACAAAAGTAAAATGGCATTTGGAAAACGTCAGCCAATTGGGGTTGAACTTGTAAAAAGAGGGATAGTTACAGAAAACGATGTTCAAACAGCATTAATAGAACAAAAAAAATCTCCTAATAAAAAAATTGGTGAAATACTTAAAGAAATGAATTTATGTGATCAACGTACTTTAATCCAAGCAATAGGTGATATTCTTGGGGTAAAGGGAGTAATATTAACTAAAGAATCTGTTCAAATAAACATACTTGACTATATATCTATTGAAATGGCTAAAAGATATCATGTTGTACCATTTGGATTAGAAAATGGTAAAATAAAAGTATGTTTTTCAGATGTAACAAATAAAAGAAATTTTGAAGCAGTAAAAATGTTAATGCTTAATAGAGGTTTAGTAATAGATCCATATGTTTCATTTATATCTTCAATAGATGATATTTTAGATGATTTAGGTGGCTCTGTAGCAACAGATAACATGAAGGCTATGGGAGAAGAATCTAATATAACAGAATTAGTAGATTCAATAATAAAAACAGCAATGAAAAAAAGAACAAGTGATATTCACATAGAACCTCAAAAAGATGAAATAAGAGTAAGATACAGAATAGATGGTGAGCTTTTTGTTGCAACAACAATAGCAATTGAGAAATTACCTCAAATTGTAGGAAGATTAAAGGCAATATCAAATATGCATCAAGAAATTCAAGAATCACAAGATGGTAGAATTTTGTTATATGATGATTATAATATCCGTGTATCTTCACAAAGAAATGTATATGGTGAAAAATTCGTATTAAGATTATTAAAGAAAAATAATTCAATACAAAGTATATTTGATTTGGGATATCCAGGAACACCAGAAGATCTAGATAAAAGTATCAACAAAAGAAACAGTATAACATTAATAGCAGCACCTACTGGTGAAGGTAAAACAACATCATTATATAGTATGTTAGATTATTTAAATAAGCCAAATATAAATGTAACAACAATTGAAGATCCCGTAGAAATTCGTATTCCAGGATTAAACCAAATTGAGGTTGATCCAAAATCAACATTCTCAGACAACTTAAGAACAATATTAAGACAAGACCCTGATATCATATTAGTAGGAGAGATAAGAGATAAAGAAACAGCAGAAATTGCTATGCAAGCTGGACAAACAGGTCACTATGTATTATCAACAATACATACAATAGATGCAGTAGAGGTTATAACAAGATTAAGGAAAATAGGAATTTCTGATTATGATATTTCAAGTACATTGGCAACAGCAATTTCTCAAAGATTGGTAAGAAAAATTTGTCCTAATTGTAGAAAAGAAAGACCATTTAATGACCAAGAAAAGAAAATTATTACATCAATAGGCGAGAAATATGGAATTAAATATGATTTAGATAATGCTGTTACATATGATGCAGTTGGATGTGCAAAGTGTAACCATTCAGGATATGCAGGAAGAATTGCTTGTTTTGAAATTCTTAACTTAGATGAAGAAACAAAAGAATTAATAATGAATGGGGCATCAAGTATTGAAATAAGAAAATGTGCTTTAAAAGGTACATATAGACCATTACTTGTTGATGGTATTAACAAAGTTGTAAAAGGTATAACAACTTTAGATGAATTAAATAGGAAATTAAGAGTATTTTAATACTCTATAGGAGGAAATTATGATAGATGTAGATAAAATTATTAGAGCTGCTATACAAAAAGGAGCATCTGATATTCACTTAGTAACAGGGCAACACCCAATGTTTAGAATTTCAAAGGCTTTGATACCTTATGAAGAAGTTGACAAATTAAAAGATGAAGAAATGTTTGAAATTAGTGATTTCATAATAAATGGAAATGTAGATAAAGCCAAAATGTATGATGAAACAAGAAAATTAGATACATCATATGTATGTGATGGAATACGTCTAAGAGTAAACGCTTCATATGCGAATGAAATTCCAGTATTTACAATGAGAATTATAAAGAACGAATTACCTCCATTTGAAGCATTAGGTGTACCAGATGTAGTTAGAAGAATGACATATCAACCACAAGGATTAATATTAGTTACTGGTAAAACAAACTCTGGTAAATCTACAACATTAAGTGCATTAATAGCACATATTAATGAAACACAAAATAAAAAGATATTAACACTAGAAAGCCCTATCGAATATATGCATACATCAAAAAACTCTTTAATAATTCAAAAAGAGGTTGGAAGTGGAAGAGATTGTTTAACATATCATGATGGTGTAAAGAATGCATTAAGAGAGGACTGTGATATCCTAGTAATAGGGGAGATTAGAGACAAAATAACAATGGAAGCAGCCATAGAAATGGCAGAATCAGGTCACTTGGTAATAGGAACATTACATACAAAATCTTGTGCTGAAACAATAGACAGAATGATAAACTTCTATGAAGTACGTGATCAAGCACAAATTAAATATTTATTATCATCATTATTAAAATTGGTTGTATCACAGAGATTATTACCTGGAAAAGATGATAAAATGGTATTAATACCAGAAGTTATGGTTGTAGACAATGTAGTATCAGGTGTTATAAGAAGAGATAAAATAAGTGTTTCTGAAATTGAGGACGCAATACAAAGTGGAACAGAAAAGGGTAGTGTAAGCTTAATAACATCATTATCACAATTATTTATAGATGATAAATTAACACTTGAACAAGCAAAAGGACAAATCGAAGAAAAGAATATAGAAGTATTGAATAGAACTATTATGCAATTAAGAATAAAAAAAGGTAAAAGCATGTATATGAATAACTAGAGGGAGGCGAAAAGATGCCAGTATATAAATATAGAGGTGTAACGGAAAAAGGACAAGTTATCAGTAATAGAATTGAAATGGATAGTAAGCAAAAAGTTATTGATAAATTAAAAGAAAACAATATTATGCCAATAGACATTACTCAAGTAGGAATATCTTTAAGAAAAAATAAACAAAGAAAAAATATGGCTCAAGCAAAAGAAATATTTAAAGAAGTTAATATGGCTCAAATAAAAACTAAGAAAGAAGCCAAAAACAAACCCAAAGCTGCAGATTCTATAAAAAAATATTTCGAAATGAACCAAAAAGTAACAACAAGAGATATTGTAATATTTTCACAAGACTTTTATTTATTAAAAAAGGCAAACTTTAATAATATCCATGCATTATCAACAATAATAAGTAGTACAGAAAATCCAACTTTTAAGGGAATTCTTGAAGATATTCTTGCCGGTCTTGAAGCAGGTGAATATATGTATTCAACAATGGAATATTATTCAAATGTATTTCCATACATATATACAAATATGATAAAGGTAGGGGAGTTATCTGGTTCACTATCAAACTCATTGGAACAAGCTGTAAGATATTTGGAAGAATCAACAGAATTAACCAAAAAGATAAAGAAAATATTAATACCTAATATTTTACAATTTGTTGGTATTATAATAATGCTTGTTGTAGGAACACTAGTTGCAGTACCACAAATGGAAAATTTATTTAAAGAAATGGGATCAAGTGCGAAATTACCTCCAGTCACTCTTTGGTTTAAAGGATTTTTGGATAAGGCAATGATATATTGGCCAATTCCAACAGTAGCAATTGCAGCTATTGTAGGGGCAGTTCTTTTCTATATAAATACACCAAGAGGAAGGTATAATTTCCATTATTTTAAATATACAATGCCTATTTGTGGAAACCTAATATTTTTATTGGATTTTTCAAGACTAATTCAAGCATTAGAATTAAATATATCAAATGGAATGAGAATTCAAGATGCATTAGATGTAAGTAAAAATATTACTAATAATCAGGTAATGCTAGCTATTATCGAAACATCAATGAACAATATGCTAGCTGGTAATTCATGGATTCAACCATTTGAAGATTCAGGACTATGTTCATCAATGCATACAGAGATGTTGAAAATAGGTATGCAAACAGATTTGCCAGAGATGTTGAAAAAACTTAATGAATATATGAATATGGATATAAAAAATACAATAGATAAAGTAACAGCAATAATGCCACAAGTTGTTTATTCAATAGTTGGTGTAGTATTAATATTCTTCGTAGTTGTAGTATTAGTACCAGTTATTCAAGTATACATGGGTGGATTTATGTTCGAATCAATGTAAAAAAATAAAAATATGCTTTCAAATAGGAGAGAGCATATTTTTTATTTTTATATAAAAGAAAAAACTTGGAAATAAAATTCCAAGTTTTGTAATTTCTATCTCTTTGAGAATTGAGGTGCTTTTCTTGCTTTTTTAAGACCATATTTCTTTCTTTCTTTCATACGAGAATCTCTTGTTAAGAATCCGTTTGATTTTAAAGCAGGTCTATATTCAGCATTAGCTTCGTTTAAAGCTCTAGCGATACCATGTCTAACTGCACCAGCTTGACCAGTAACACCTCCACCATAAACTGAACAAACAACATCATATTTTGTTAATGTATTTGTAACTGTTAATGGTTGTCTAACAATAACTTTTAAAGTATCTAAATCGAAATATTCTTCGATATCTTTTCCGTTTATTGTTATTTTTCCAGTTCCTTCAACTAATCTAACTCTAGCTACTGAACTTTTTCTTCTACCTGTACCTAAGTATGTTATTTTATTTGACTTAGCCATTATTGTTCCTCCTTAAATTAAAAATTCCAAATTTCTGGTTTTTGTGCTTGAAGATTATGTTCGCTTCCAGCAAATGTTCTTAATTTTGTTGCCATTTGTCTTCCTAAAGAAGTATGTGGTAACATTCCTTTAACAGCTAACATCATAGCTTTTTCTGGATTTTTTGCCATCATTACAGCAGCTGGAGTTTCTTTCATTCCTCCAATATATCCTGAATGATGTCTGTAAATTTTTGAATTCATTTTATTTCCTGTTAATTTTGCATCTTTGCAATTAATGATGATAACATTATCACCTGTATCAATATTTGGTGTGAAAGTTGGTTTATGTTTTCCTCTAAGTAATCTAGCAGCTTCAGTAGCAACTCTACCAAGTGGCTTGTCTGTAGCATCGATTATATACCATTTTCTTTCAACTTCTGATTTTTTTGCACTATATGTAACATTGTTCATGGTAGTACTAATCCTCCTATTTAAAATTTTAATTTTATTTATATGAAATTTAAATTTTAAACTACCGGGGAGAAGTTCAAATTTAAATCATATTTCAATATTCACTCAAATATTCTAATACAAAATGTGATTTTTGTCAATAAATTTTAGTAAAGTTATTGATATTTTTGGTTTTTATGTATATAATTTACAAGATTGAATTGATAGTTAGGAGGGCAAAATGACTGAAGAAAAAGCAAAAGTAAAAAAAGAAAGTTTTATGCAAGGCGTAATGACTATAATGTTCTCTCAAATTTTGATAAAAGTTTTGGGATTAATATATACATTATATTTAACAAATAGAGATGGTTTTGGTGACGCTGGAAATGCAATATATATTAGTGGATATCAAATATATGCATTATTACTTACAATTTCATCAATTGGTGTACCAAATGCAATATCTAAATTGGTTTCAGAAAGATTAGCATTAGGAGATAATAAAGGTGCTAATAGAATATTTAAAGTAGCATTAGCAACATTTGGAATAATTGGTGCAATTGGAACAATGTTATTATTTTTTGGAGCACATACAATTGCATATAATTGGATTCAAATTCCAGAGGCAGAACTAACATTAATTGCATTATCACCAGCAATATTTTTTGTATCAATATCATCTGTATTTAGAGGATATTTTAATGGTAGAAGAACATTAAAGATTACAGCAAGAGCACAAACATTAGAACAAATATTTAAAACAGTATTAACTATAGTAATAGTAGAAATTGTTGCATATGTAACATCAACTTCAACAGAAATGATGGCTGCAGGAGCAAATGTGGCAACAACAATAGCAACATTTTCAAGTTTTGCATATATGTTCATATATTATAAAACAAAAAGAAAAGAAATTGGAAATGAAATTGCACAAACAGTAAATTATAAATATGAAGATGTAAAAACAATTGTAAAGAAAATCTTAATGGTGTCAATTCCATTAACATTAAGTTCAATAATGACATCATTTAATAAAAACATAGATTCATTTACAGTAAAAAGAATATTAAACACATATCTATCATCAGATGTGGCAAAAAAATTATATGGAATATTAGGTGGAAAAGTTGATACAATAACAAATTTACCACTAGCAATAAATATTGCATTTTCAACAGCATTGGTACCAGCAATATCAGCTGCTAAAGCCAAAAATGATAATGAAACAGCAACCAAAAGAGTATCATTTTCATTAATGACATCAATGTTAATTGGACTTCCATGTGTAGTAGGATTAGTTGTATTTGCACAGCCAATTCTAAACTTATTATATCCAAAAGCTAATGAAGGAGCAGTATTATTACAACTTGTTGCGATTGGTGTAATATTCTCAATATTAAATCAAACAATAAGTGGAGCATTACAAGGATTTGGAAAAGTAATGGTACCAGCATTTGCATTAGGAACTGGATGTGTAGTTAAATTAATTTTAAATTTAATTTTATTAAGAATACCAGCATTAAATGTTTATGGTGCAGCAATTGCAACAATTGCATGTCATGCAACAGCATTTGCAATAGTATTTATAGTATTACAAAAATATATAAAATTAGATTTACCATTTAAGAAATTTGTTATTAAACCTGGAATTGCAGCTGGAATAATGGGAGTATGCTCATATACAATATATAATTTACTAAGTAATACATTTTTACATGGAAATAAAGCAACAATAATTTCAATAATATTTGCAGGTATAATATATTTAATGTCAGTAGTAGCATTAAAGATTTATAGCAAAGAAGATATAAAAATGCTTCCAAAAGGAGATAAAATCTTAAATATTTTAACAAAAATGAAAATTTATTAAAAAAAAAGAGGGATTTTATAATATTTTGGAGAATAAATAAACAGAAAAGTACAGATATTGCTTAAATACTGCAATATAAGTACATATTATTATTACAAAAATATATAGGAGGTAATTCACAATGAACAAAGCTGAATTAGTAGCAGCAATGTCTGCAAAAACAGGAGAATCAAAAAAAGTAACAGAAGAAACATTAAACGCATTCGTTGAAGTTGTTTCTGAAGCATTAAAAGGAGGAGACAAAATTCAATTAGTTGGATTTGGATCATTCGAAGTTAGAAAAAGAGCTGCAAGAAAAGGTAGAAATCCTCAAACTAAAGAAGAGATAAAAATACCTGCATCAAAAGCTCCAGTATTCAAAGCTGGTAAAGCTTTAAAAGATTTAGTTAACA
>OGFY01002104.1_pt1 | contig 12634 bp, 5 predicted proteins | sample 1570951 | NCBI WGS metagenome assembly OGFY01 (sample SAMEA2581942, study PRJEB24529) | metagenome | biome: Human gut stool | place: China | collected 2011
GGGACTGAGCTTCGCTTCCTTATGGGGCGTGCTGTCGTTCTCCATGTGCGGACTGTCGTTCCCGGCTATGGCGATGCACCCCGTACTGCAAGGTTTGGCCAACTTATTCCCCCTGCGCCACTACTTCCTTATCTATGTAGACCAGGCTCTGAACGGCTATCCCATGATTTACTCATGGATGAATTATGTGGCATTGCTTATTTTCATGATGCTTCCCTTCCTCGTTGCCCACAGGCTGAAAGAAGCATTGATATACTATAAATACGTACCCTGATGAAACAGATGACGTTCAAACAGAAAGTCGTACAAGGCATACACGACCTGTTCTATATATGGAAGCAGGAATTCCGCACCACCTTTCGCGATCAAGGCGTGCTGATTTTCTTTGTGCTTGTCCCGTTGGTGTATCCGTTGATATACTCTTTCATCTATACCAACGAAACAATTCGTGAAGTGCCTACCGTAGTCGTGGATAACTCGCGCAGTTCACTGAGCCGGGAGTATCTCCGGAAAGTGGACGCCAGTCCGGAAACAAGCATTGTGGCTCATTGCGCCGATATGGAAGAAGCCAAACTCATGCTGAAAGACCGCAAAGCTTACGGCATTATTTACATACCCGTCCATTTCAGCGATGACATAGCCCGGGGCAAACAGACACAAGTCAGCATTTTCTGCGATATGAGCGGATTGCTTTACTACAAGGCATTACTGACAGCCAACACCAACGTGTCGCTCGCCATGAATGCAGACATTAAAATGAAACGCGCCGGCAACACCACCGCCCGTCAGGATGAAATAACAACCTACCCCATCGAATACGAAGACGTAGCCATCTTCAACCCGACCAATGGATTTGCCGCTTTTCTGATACCCGCCGTACTCATATTGATTATACAGCAAACGCTCCTGCTGGGTATCGGCTTATCCGCCGGAACCGCCCGCGAGCAAAACCGGTTCAAAGATTTGGTTCCTATCAACCGTCATTATAACGGTACGCTCCGTATCGTAATGGGAAAAGGATTGAGTTATTTTATGGTATATTCGCTGGTGGCTGTGTATATATTATGCGTGGTTCCCCGCCTTTTCAGCCTCAACCAGATAGCGATTCCCGGTGTGCTGACTCTCTTCGCCCTGCCCTATCTGGCAGCTTGCATCTTCTTTGCGATGACGGCATCCATTGCCATACGCAACCGGGAAACCTGTATGTTATTGTTTGTATTTACCTCCGTACCGCTATTGTTCCTCTCCGGCATTTCATGGCCGGGCGCCGCAATGCCCGAATTCTGGAGATATTTTTCCTATATCTTCCCTTCCACTTTCGGAATCAACGGCTATGTACGCATCAACAGTATGGGAGCCACTCTCAACGAAGTATCGTTCGAGTATCAGGCTTTATGGATACAAACAGGCATTTACTTCCTCACCACTTGCCTGGTCTATCGTTGGCAAATCATACAAAGCAGAAAGAAAGAAGTTAGGGGTTAGTGTTTAGTGATTAGTGATTAGCGATTAGGATACCCTCGCTTCACAATTCCCTTGCTTACAACCAATCCTTAATCACTAATCACTAAACACTAATCACTCATAACTCTTCCTTATATCCGGCCAAGTTATAGCATACCGGTACTGTACTGTTACCTACACGATAGATGCCGAATTTAAAATAGTAACCGTCATCGTCATTACGGCCTATCTGAATTTCTTCATTATCCACGATATGCTCTTTAACGGTTTTCTTCTTGTCGGTATACTCCATTTGTACGTCCAGTTTGCCCGGTTTCACAATGGTTTCGGCTTCCTTGCCATAAGTAGTCCAGTCGATATGAATGCGGAAAGTAACCCAGCAGTCTTTGGGGAAATCGGCAAAAGGCATCTTATAAGCTATTGTAGACGACTTGTATTCAGAAGTCACAGGCTTCATTATCGGAGTTTTTTCCGGATTGGCGTTACAGCGGTCAGTCTTGTCGGTCAGCCAACGGCGGTCTGAATTGGCCTTGATATAAAACCAGCCGCCGGAAAATCCGAAAGCCAACGGCGGATAACCGCCTTGCTCTACCAACCAACCGTTCTTCTTTCCGGCCTTATAGATAGGATTTCCCTTTTTATCTTTCATCGGATTTCCTTGCTTATCCAGTCTCGCCACTTTTTCATGTCCGGTGTTCTTTTTGAAAATAGTGGTCTTATCCAGCTCTATAAACTCGTCAACCGTTAACTTTTTCACTTCACCTTCAGGAGTCTGCACAAGCGTACGGTCGGGCATACCGTGCCATTGGGCAAAAATGGTAGACACATTGCTATCCAGCGCAGACGGAATATATACGGAGAACTCATAGTCGCGTGACGCTCCTTGCGGACAAATACCTTTTCCGTGATGATATACGGTCTTGGTGATTTGCGCTTTCCGGTAAGCATCCGCCGGCAATCCGTTAAAATCGGCCGAGGTGGCATAACAATAAGAGAACTCGGCACGGCCTTTGGTCTCTCCCTTTCCGTACCCTTCCAAAGTATTATCCTCTTCACGCAGCTCAAAACGATAAGACGGCTTGCCGTTGAATAAACATGTAAAATCCCGTTGAATGGCATGCTCCTTTTTCGCGCCGACAGCTACCCAACAGCCGTCTATAACCTGATCGATACGCGCTGAATCAGCTTGAACGTTTACCCGTTTTGTCAGGGGAACCAATGTTTCAGAGCCTTTGGTTTGCGCAGTCAGCGTTGTCGTGCAACCTGCTGCCATCACCATGCAGATAACAAAAATGTTTTTCTTCATCCTATTTGATATTAAACTTAAATTACGCTGCAAAAGTACGAAAGCTATCCCTCATACCCACCCCCTATTTGTTTCAGAAAACCCTATATTTGTGTAAATCCTCCATAAGATATAGAAATTTTGAAAGATATTACTATCTTTGAAGCATCATAAATTTTACGGTTTAATAATGAGTAACCTTAAAAAGATAGTAACCATCCTGTTTCTTCTATGTACGGCAGGAGTCTCTTACGCTTATTCGGAAGCCTGGGGGCAAATAAATTTTTCTTATATATCCATTAAGGACGGCTTATCGCAAAGCACAGTATTCTCCATAGCGCAAGATAAGCTCGGGAATATGTGGTTCGCCACTTACGACGGCGTCAACAAATACGACGGATACGCATTCACCGTTTATCAGCACGACGAAAACGACCCGAACAGCATCGCCAACGACATAGCCCGTATCGTGATGACCGACAGCAAAGGGCGCGTGTGGATCGGTACCCGCGACGGCCTTTCGTACTACGACGAGGAGAAAGACAAATTCCAGAACTTTTTCTATGAAAAGAACGGCAAGCATCTGCAAGTCAACGGTATTGTGGAACTGTCACCGGGCCGTTTGCTCATCAGCACCCTGGAGGGTTTGACGATGTTCGACGTCTCTACATCCCGTTTTGTCAACGACATATTCAGTACGGCAATGCACAAAACGATTGCATCCGCCCTGTACAGGCATGGCGACCAAATCTATATCGGTACGCCGTCGGACGGCATGTACTGCTACTCTGTTCCGCAGAAAAAACTTGAGAAGCTTACTTACATACCGAGCAGCAAGCAGATTCAGGGAATACTCCAGCAATCTCCCACCCGTATATGGGTGGCAACGGAAGGCTCCGGGCTGCTTCTTATCAATCCTAAGACCCGGGAAGTCAAGATATACAGACATTCCCCTTCCAATCCGCAGTCCATCAGCTCCAATTACATCCGCTCATTGGCGCTGGATTCGCAAAACCGCTTATGGATAGGCACTTTCAACGACCTCAATATCTACCATGAAGGAAACGACTCTTTCATGTCTTACAGCAGCAATCCCGTAGAAAGCGGCAGCCTGTCGCAACGCTCGGTGCGCAGCATTTTCATGGACTCGCAAGGCGGTATGTGGCTGGGCACTTATTTCGGCGGACTGAACTATTACCACCCCATCCGTAACCGCTTCAAGAACATCGAGCGTATTCCTTTCAGAAACTCGCTGAGTGATAATGTCGTAAGCTGCATCGTTGAAGACAGGCAGAAAAACCTGTGGATAGGAACCAATGACGGCGGACTGAACCTATACATCCCCGACACCCAGCAATTCGTCCATTACGCATTGCAGGAAAACCAGCGTGAAGACGGTTTCGGTTCCAACAACATCAAGTCCGTATATGTGGATGAACCGAGAGGATTAGTCTACATCGGCGCACACGCCGGCGGTCTAAGCATCTTGCATCGCAACAGCGGACGCATAGAGAACTTCAACCAACGCAACAGCCGTTTAATCAACGAAAACGTATACGCCATTCTGCCCGACGGAGAGAATAACTTCCTCTTAGGTACATTAAGCGCTTTGGTACACTTCAATCCGGAGAAACGGAGCTTTACCACCGTCACGCAGGAAAGCGACGGGACACCAATGAATCTTCAAAAGATTACAACCCTGTTCCGGGACTCTCAAAAGCGCCTTTGGATAGGCGGGGAAGAGGGTATATCCGTATTCAAACAGCATGGAACGTCTATACAGAAAGCGGCGATTCTGCCCGAATCCACTGTTACAAAAGCATTCACCAATTATATCTATGAAGCGGCCAACGGTTTAATCTGGGTGGGTACGCGCGAAGGGTTCTACTGTTTCAACGAGAAGGAGAAGCGGATTAAGCGGTACACCACAGCCAACGGCCTGCCCAACAACGTGGTCTACGGCATACTCGAAGACTCTTACGGCCGCCTGTGGATGAGCACCAACCGGGGTATCTCATGTTTCAACCCTGAAACGGAGAAGTTCCGCAACTTTACCGAAGCGGACGGATTGCAAAGTAACCAGTTCAATACATCTTCCTGTTACCGTACTTCTAACGGCGAAATGTACTTCGGAGGCATAAACGGCCTTACCACATTCCGCCCGGAACTGTTGCTGGACAACCCCTATACTCCGCCGGTAGTAATCACCAAGTTACAACTGTTCAACAAAACCGTCCGTCCCGACGACGAAACCGGTATTTTGAGCAAGAACATCAGCGACACGAAAAGCATCACGCTGAAATCCTGGCAGACAGCGTTCTCTCTGGAGTTTGTCGTTTCAAACTACATTTCCGGACAGCATAATACTTTCGCCTATAAATTAGACGGTTACGACAAAGAATGGTATTACCTCACGGACAGGCGCTCGGTATCCTACTCCAACCTGCCGCACGGCACTTATCACTTCATGGTGAAAGCCGCCAACAACGACGGCAAATGGAATACCACGCCTACCATACTGGAAATCGTCATACTGCCCGTATGGTACAAGACCTGGTGGGCAATCGTGCTTTTCCTCGCTATTTTTATCGGCTTTATCACTTTCGTCTTCCGCTTCTTCTGGATGCGTAAAAGCATGGAGGCAGAGTTGGAGATTGAACGCAGGGATAAGGAACATCAAGAAGAAATCAACCAGATGAAGATGCGTTTCTTCATCAACATCTCGCATGAACTTCGTACACCTTTGACGCTGATTCTGACTCCCCTGCAAGAGATCATTAACAAAATCAGCGACCGATGGACACGTAACCAACTGGAATATATCCAACGGAATGCAAACCGCCTGCTGCATCTGGTCAACCAATTGATGGACTACCGCCGTGCTGAACTCGGAGTGTTCGAACTAAAAGCGAAAAAAGGAAACGCTCATCAACTGATACAGGACAACTTCCTCTTCTACGATAAACTGGCACGTCACAAAAAGATTACTTATACTCTACACTCTGAACTGGAAGACAAAGAAGTTCTTTTTGATGCCAACTATCTGGAACTGATAGTAAACAACCTCCTTTCCAATGCCTTTAAATATACGGAAAGCGGGCAAAGCATTACCGTGACTCTGAAAGAGGAGAACGGCTGGCTATTGTTACAAGTCAGCGATACAGGCATAGGTATCCCTATCAACAAACAGGGAAAGATATTTGAACGTTTCTATCAGATAGAAAGTGAACACGTAGGAAGTGGTATCGGACTTTCGTTAGTACAACGTCTGATAGAACTTCATCATGGGCGCATCGAACTGGACAGCGAAGAAAACAAAGGCAGTACATTCTCTGTCTATCTGCCACAGGATCTGTCGGTTTACAAACCTTCCGAGTTAGCTTCCAATAACGAACAGAATGAAGAAGAGCAAGTGTATTCTACCAATTCGAAAGCAATGTATTTCATCGACACGGAGAAAGTGGAAAACGAATCTGTGGAATCCGGTGATAAGAAGCGCGGAACAATTCTGATCGTAGAAGATAATAATGAAATCCGCCGTTACCTGAGTAACGGACTGGCGGATTTGTTCAACACACTGGAAGCCGGGAACGGTGAAGAAGCACTGGAAAAACTGAAAGACAACGAAGTGGATGTGATTGTCACCGACGTCATGATGCCGGTTATGGATGGTATCAAGCTATGCAAGAACGTGAAACAAAATATCCGGACTTGCCATATTCCGGTTATTATTCTTTCCGCAAAGACCGATATCAAAGATCAGATGGAAGGTCTGCAAATGGGTGCGGATGACTATATCCCCAAACCATTCTCTCTTGCCATCCTGACAACCAAGATACAGAACATGATGCGTACACGCAGACGGATGCTCGATAAGTACGCCAAATCATTGGAAGTAGAACCTGAGAAAATCACATTCAATGCAATGGATGAAGCCTTGCTGAAACGTGCCATGGCGATTGTGGAAAAGAATATGGATAACATCGAATTCTCTACCGACGAATTCGCCAGAGAAATGAACATGAGCCGTTCTAATCTGCATCTGAAACTAAAAGCAATTACCGGAGAATCAACCATTGACTTTATCCGTAAGATTCGTTTCAATGAAGCAGCCAAGCTACTGAAAGACGGACGATATACGGTAGCGGAAGTCAGTACTATGGTAGGATTCAATACACCGTCATATTTTGCCACCAGTTTCAAGAAGTACTTCGGATGCTTACCTACGGAGTATATCAAGAAATCAAAAGGATAGTAGTGAGACATACAGTATAGAGTCTTTTATAGCAATCGTGTTTTTTATCTTTTTCCGAAAGAAAAATGCACCTGCCTTGTACCATATACCACATTTGGTATCGCACTATTATACCTCAAAACACGTTTTTTTTCTTCTTTTATTGAATGATGACGGATTTTAAAATCATCCATCCAAACAACCTAAATTGTACAGAACCTATTCCATATCATATTACAATGTCATAACATTATGACACATAAAAAACTAGGATACAGGAGATAAACAGCTTTTTTAAACAAAAACAACATATGTCTCAACAAATTTGATATCAAAAAAATCATTTTTGAACAAAGTATGAACAACCTAAATTAAAGAATCTAATTAATGAGGTTACATTTGCAACAGTAAAATAACACTTTTAATAATTATAAAACCTAATAAAGTATGAAGAACATCTTCTTTATTTGCTTTTGTGCGCTATTCGCATTTAGTGGATGCGCAGACGATGATGATGATCTATTAACCGGAGGGAATGTAGATATAGATCTGCTTCCTGATGCCAAACCAAACTATGTTGTTGATCCTCAAGTATGCGAGGCTATCAACCTCAACTACCCCGGTCTGGAAAAAGTTAAAGAATTCTACGAGGCAGGCGAACATTATTATGCAGCCAATGCTTTATTGGAATACTATAGAACGAGAACCAATGTTACAAATCCGAACTTATCTTTAATTAATGTGACGATCTCAGAAGCAGAGCAGGCAAAAGCTGATTATGCACTGGTAGATTATCGCTTTCATGTTAACAACTTCTATGAAGATAAGGAAACCCTCAAACCCTATTCAGTAAAACAAGACGGAGGTATAAACTGGGAGTATTCACCGAAAGATGCATCTGATGAATATCAGAAACAACTTCATCGCCATCAGTGGTTCATCCCCCAAGCCAAAGCTTACCGTGTAAGTGGAGATGAGAAATACATTCAATCATGGATTGAGGTATATAAGAATTGGATAGAAAACAATCCGAAGCCTACAACAGGACCTAATACTACCTCATGGTGGCAGTTACAGGTATCTACCCGTATCGGTGACCAAGTACAATTGCTTGAATACTTCAAGAACTCTGTTAATTTTACTCCGGAATGGCTTTCTACATTCTTGGTAGAATTTGCAGAACAAGCAGACTTTCTCGTAGATTATCCGTATGAATCAGGAGGTAACATACTTATATCACAAGCGAATGCATTGGCTACTGCCGGAACGTTAATGCCGGAATTTAAGAATGCGGAGAAATGGATGAATACAGGATATCAGATACTTAGCGAAGAAGTACAAAATCAAATTATGAGTGACGGATGGCACAAGGAAATGTCGCTCCACTATCATATCGGTATCGTTGCGGATTTCTACGAGGCAATGAAATTAGCAGAGGCAAACCAACTCTCCAGTAAATTGCCGTCAGATTTTACAGAACCACTGCGTAAAGCAGCAGAAGTAGTGATGTACTTCACATATCCTAATTACTTTATCAAGGGTTCCGATAATGTGGTCCCAATGTTCAACGACTCATGGAGCCGGACACGTAATGTCCTTAAAAATACGAACTTTAAGCAATATGTGGAAATGTTCCCGGATAGTGAAGAATTGAAATATATGCAAACTGCCGGAAATGGTGGAACAGCACAGGGACGTACCCCCAATAATGATATGAAGCTATTCGACCAGGCAGGATATTATGTATTACGAAATGGTTGGACACCGGCTTCTACAGTCATGATTTTAAGCAATAACAAGAGTAATGATGCTTCTAATTCACTTAGTGCTTATAGTCATAACCAGCAAGACAATGGAATTTTCGAACTTTCCCATCAAAGACGAAAAGTTGTCCCCGTTTCAGCTATGTGTACTTATTATACCAGCGGTGGAGACAATGACTTACGTTACTGGTTCCGTGGTATCGATAAACACAATACTTTATCAATCGGAAAACAGAATATCAAAAAGGCAGCAGGCAAACTGTTGAAATCAGAGGAAGGAGCGACTGAATTAGTTGTATTTGAGAATCAAGGATATGATAACTTAAAGCACCGTCGTGCAGTCTTTTACGTAAACAAAAAATTCTTTGTATTAGTAGATGAAGGTATTGGAAATGCAGAAGGTACTATTAATCTAAGTTTCAATCTTTGCGAAGGCACTGCCAGCGAAGTTGTTATGGATACAGATAAAAATGGAGTCCATACAGCATTCAGCAATAATAATAACATTATAGTCCGCACTTTTGCCAATAAAGCAGTAACCTGTTCTCCATTCACGGGGCGTATAGCCTATCTCGTAGACGGGGCTTACAACACACGTCAATCTTATACCATCGATATGAATAAGAGTGCTGATGAAACCGCACGTTACATTACAGTTATTCTTCCAGTCAATGGAAGTACTGATACGTCCAGTATCTCAGCCAAATTCATAGATAGCGGATATTCCGAAAACAGCGCTTCTGTAGAAGTAAGTGTGAATGGAGAGACACATACATTATCTTATACCTTATAAACTAATAACTCTTAAAATATGAGATCTAAATTACTAAACATTACTTCAAGATTACTAGGAGTCCTCATAGTAATTGCAGTGACAATAGTCAATAGTTCCTGTTCGGATACAGAAACTACTGACTCTACGAAGTTTACTATTTATTATACAGGAATGACTGATATCGGTCCATCTATGACAGGAGTTATCAGTAGCCCGACTTACAAAGGCGGCACTCCATACGATTTTGCCATTACCAGAATCACTCTTGATGGAGAACCGTTTTCCGATAGCATCTTCGCCATTGATTCGGAAACAGGAAAAATTACTTTAAATAGTACAAGCAATACTCCTGTCGGACTATACAAACTATCTGTCGCATGTTATTCCAACAATAACAGATATGAATATACCGACATTGTGGAAATCAACATGATGAAACCTGTGCCTGATGGAATCAAAACAGATCCGGAGAAACTACAGGTAGAATATGCAGATATTATCGACACAGAAAGCAGCAATGAACTGCCCACCTCTCAAATTAGAACTGAAGGAAATCATATTTCTATTTCAAACTACACCATTGCTTCTGCAATGTGGAATGGAGTTGCAGTAGAAAGTCCCGAAGACTACTTTGCCGTATCAGATAAAGGTGAAATTTCCATCATCAAAGGAAATCAAAACATTCAGCCTGGTAAGTACATCCTATCATTCAAACTGACAACTGCCGCAACTGGAGAGGATCCTGAAAAAGGAATTTTCGAGAATGCGTTGGAAATCAATGTAACTTCCCGCCCACTTTCATTAATATACACTCCTGATGAAGGAAAAATAGAGGAAGAAGGAGAGCGTAGTCCTGAGACCACTTTCCAAAGTAATATTCCCGCATTAAAAGGTTCTGCGGAAGGGCTTGTATACAGTATCAGTTCAGTTAGTCCGAATACGGATAAAATCACAATTGATCCGACAACGGGCGTATTGTCTGTAGCGGCTCATCATGGATTCAAGGATGGAGAAAAATATCAAATCAGTGTGAAGGCTATCAATGAATTTTCTCCAGAAGGCGTAGTATTCGAGAATGTATTCACACTAAATACAGTTGAATTTATAGAACCGATAGCTAACTTCGGATACGCTGATGTAAACAATGTACAAGCTGTAGAAATCGACATTAACAAAAATGAGAATTTCAAAGGTGATGAAGTGAAATATGAATTTGTAAATCTGCCAACTGACCTTCAAGGTGAATTAGCTCTTGATCTGGATGGAAACATCGCCATTAAGAAGGGAAACAAGATTCCTGTCGGGCAATATACAGTTCAGGTTATGGCTACCAATACCAAAGGTTCAGAGACTGCTACATTTACATTAACAATCACAGCAAATCCGAACTATTTTACTTATTTCCGCTACGGAAATAACCTCGGATTAACTCCTATTGAAAACTATGCCGATCAATTCAGAATTGAGGCAGGCGGTAAACTTAACTCTGTAAAACCGGTTCCAACAGCAACAGATGCCAAAGATGGTTTGTCTTCACTAAAGTGGGAAGTAGAATTGAAACATAATCCCAATAATACAAAAGCGACTATTAATGAATCTACCGGACAGATTACAATAACCGGATTAAAACAAGGACAATGTGGCATGGTAATGGTTACCGCAACAGCCGGAGAAGGAAAAACGGCAGTTTCTGTAAAACAACCTGTATTTTTCCATTTCTCAATGATTTCAGACAGTAATGTACAATTAGAGTATACTCCGTTTGTCTTCCAGGTAAATCCGGCAAGAGGTGGTGAGTCAATAGCTCCAAGTTTAGGAGCAGGTATAGATAAATCTACATTCAGATTAGACTATCGCCGTGACTTCTTCTACTATAATATAGCTGGTCCGGATTCACATATAAGTGGGGCATTGGCACAAAAAGTAGATAACTTCTTATCGGAAATGTGGAATTCTTATGATGCGACAGCCGGTACATCCAGAAAACCGATGTCTTACTTTGAAAACACTACTAATTTAAGCAAAGCGTTAGGTTACATTGACCAAACAGACTTCAAAGTACACATTAACCCAAATCTGTGGCGCAACAAAGACGGCTACGCTAACGGGGCCATGATTGGTCAGATAACCTATGACATCACCGGAAAAGATCCACAAGCTGCAACAAGCGGGGCACGGGTTTCTCCGATATTTATTTGGTTTGATACTAAGTTCTAATAAATACATGCAAAAATACACGTTATGTACTATACAAATATAATAAAATCAATTAGCGCAAGAGGGTTGTTCACCCTCTTGGCACTGATCATGTCGATCAGCTTACATGCCCAGAACGCTACTGTAAAAGGTGTTATTGTAGATGAAACAGATACTCCTCTCATCGGAGCAACTGTTCAGGTTAAGGGAACCGCAACGGGAAGTATAACCGACTTTGATGGAAATTACACAATCAAAGCTAATAAAGGTGCGGTTATTACATTCTCATATATTGGATATAAGACACAGGAAATTAAATTCACAGGCCAATCGCCGCTTAACGTAAAGATGATTCCTGACAATCAGACACTAGATGAAGTGGTCGTAGTAGGTTATGGTACTATGAAACGTAGTGACCTGACAGGTTCTGTAGCTTCTATCGCCGCCAAAGATGTAGAAGGCTTCAAGACAAGTTCTGTAGCAGGCGCATTAGGAGGTCAGATTGCCGGTGTGCAAATCACATCAACTGACGGTACTCCAGGCGCTGGCTTCAGCATCAATATTCGTGGTGTCGGCACATTGACAGGAGATTCTTCTCCACTTTATATTGTCGATGGTTTTGAAGTAGACGATATCGACTATTTGTCAAACTCTGATATCGAATCTATTGAAGTTTTAAAAGATGCTTCTTCTTCCGCTATCTATGGTGCGCGTGCCGCTAATGGCGTGGTATTAATCACGACCAAATCCGGTAAAACTGGAAGACCGACAATTACCTACAATGGTTCAGCCAGTTATCGTAAAATATCTAAAAAGCTAGACGTTCTTTCCCCATACGAATTTGTTAAGTTACAAGGAGAAGTTAATTCAAAATATTCAGACTCCTACTTCAAGCCGGGAAATGACGATAATGATAT
>OGFY01002106.1_pt1 | contig 12625 bp, 4 predicted proteins | sample 1570951 | NCBI WGS metagenome assembly OGFY01 (sample SAMEA2581942, study PRJEB24529) | metagenome | biome: Human gut stool | place: China | collected 2011
CATCCGGATTACGATGAATACCGGTATCAGATTGATGAGATCGGTCATAACCCATATCAGCTGATCTCTTATCTTACGGTAAAATATGGCGGCTTCACTTACGAGGAAGTGGCAGAGGAGATTAAGGAAATCTTCCGACAGCAGTATGGGATCACCACAGACTCTACCAGAGAGACGGTTACGGAAACCAAGACGGTCCGGGTAGGGGAATCCTTGGGACAGGTTGTGACGAGTGGATACTGTAACTGCCCGATCTGCTGTGGGCAGTGGAGTGGCGGACCGACAGCCAGTGGGGCGATGCCGACAGCAAACCATACGATTGCCGTGGATGCGGCGAATCCATTTGTGCCGATCGGAACCCATGTAGTCATGAACGGTGTGGAATATGTAGTAGAAGATACCGGAGCGTTCGCAAGATATGGGGTACAGTTCGATGTTTACTATGACAATCATGCGGCGGCATCCGCACATGGACACCAGACATGGGAAGCCTACATAGCAGACAGCAATGGAAACCAGGAAGTGCAGGTCACGACTACAAAAGAGGTGAACCGTCTGGATGTGACGATGACAAACCACAGCCTGGATGCCGTGTTAAGGAGCCGTATGACAGAGGAAGAACAGGAACGCTACGATGCGTATAACAAATATTACGGCAACCGTGATTATCTGTTTGATCTAAACAGCATACCCACCGGAAGCAGTGGATTTGGTTACGACATACCGGCAGATGCTTTATCTGATCCACAGTTTGCAAAAATGATACAGGAAGCAGAAAAATATCTGGGTGTTCCATATGTATGGGGCGGTTATTCCCCAAGTGGTTTTGACTGTTCCGGCTTTGTAAGCTGGGTTATCAATAACTGTGGAAATGGATGGAATGTCGGAAGATGTACTGCCGATGAGCTGCGGTCACACTGTTCGCAGGTATCACCATCGGAGGCAAAACCGGGAGATCTGATCTTCTTCCAGGGAACCTATGACACACCGGGAGCAAGCCATGTGGGAATCTATGTCGGCAATAACATGATGATTCACTGTGGCAAGCCTGTCCAGTATACCAGCATTGCAAGTGCTTACTGGCAGGAACATTTTATGGCGTTTGGTCGTCTGCATTAGAGGAGGTGACAGGGCAGATGAACATGAAATTAAAAAAACTTCTGAATGATATTCAGAAAACAGAGGATAAGATCGCTGAATTACAGGAACACCTGAAGCGGCAGAATACATTGAGACAGCAGATGGAAGATATAGAGATCGTTAAGTCGTTCCGTTCCATGAAGCTGGACAGCCGCAGCCTGCTTGTCCTGCTTGACGGGATTCAGAAAGGAACCGTTACGATTCAGATGGATGAGGACGGCGGTATCACGGTGGAGGATGCAAAAGCTCCGCAGAAAAAGGAAAACAACGAAGAAGTTCACAGACCACCTGTTGGTCAGATGACAGAAAGAGAGGTTTTAGACGATGAGGAATAAAGTGGTAAAGAAACTGCTTATGATTGCCATGGCAGTCACCATGATCTCCGGGACATCCATTGCTACGGTTTATGCAAACGCAAACCCACCGGCGGAGGAGACAACGACACAGGTAGTAGAAGAAACGGCAACAGAATCAACAGAAGATACGGAGAAGAAAGAGGATACCGGAAGGGTCACCGGGGAAGGGGATAATTCGGCTTTTTCTACTCCGGGAAATGCCCAGCTGGTGGATGATAAGGAAAATGATGATACGAAACAGTTCCTTACCATCCAGACCAAGAAGGGAAATACATTTTATATGGTCATTGACCGTTCCAGCAATACAGAAAACGTGTACATGATGTCCCTGGTCGATGAGAATGACCTGGCAGAATTTCTGGATGAGACAGAAAAGAGCAAAGAAACCGAAGAATCAACCGTAGTGATTCCGGAAACCACACCGGAAACTACCCCGGCAGTAGAGGAGGAAACCGAAGTGAAGAAAGAAGAAAAGACGGGAATGAATGTAAAAGGACTTGGAGCAATCGTACTTGCAGTGATTCTTGGAGTGGCAGGGATTGCCGTTTATAAAAAGCATGGACGTGGCAAAGAGGAGGACTATGTAAGCGAACAGCTGGAGTTTTCTGATGGACCGTATGTAAATGAAGAAGAGGATGAGGAAGAATAAACTTCCATCTTCAAAGAAGCAACCAAAATAAGGACAGGGGGCAGCCAGAGTAGTTTGGCTGCCCTTTTTCAGTAGAAAGGACAGAAAAACGTATGTCAAAATTTTTAGTGATCGCAGAGAAACCAAGTGTGGCACAGAGTTATGCCAAAAACCTGTCAGCTTATAAAAAAGAGGACGGATATTTAGAAGGGGAGAGCTGTATTGTCAGCTGGTGCCTTGGGCATCTGGCAGAGTATGCACAGCCGGAGGAATATGACCCGAAATATGAGAAATGGCAGTTTGATGACCTTCCGATTCTCCCGCAGGTCTGGAAGTTGAAAGTTTCCAGAGATAAGAAGAAACAGTTTGATGTGTTAAAAAGCCTGATGAACCGGGCAGATGTGGACTATCTGGTAAATGGCTGTGATGCAGGAAGAGAAGGGGAACTGATCTTCCAGAGAGTGTATGACCTTGCCGGATGCAGGAAACCGGTGAAGCGTTTATGGATCAGTTCCATGGAAGATACGGCAATCCGGACAGGTTTTCAGACAATGAAAGGAGCAGAGGAATACCGGAATATCTGCATGGCTGCGGTATGCAGGGCACAGGCAGACTGGCTGATCGGAATGAACGGAACCAGGGCATATACGACCTGTTATTTTAAACGTCTGGTTGTGGGCAGAGTGCAGACGCCAACGCTTGCCATGCTTGCGGAACGTCAGGATAAGATTGAGCATTTTCAGAAAGAAGCCTTTTATAAAGTAGCACTGACAGACGGAAGGCTTACGGTAGTTTCTGAAAATATTGCAAATGAGGAAGCAGCCGATCTCCTTGCTTCCTTATGTATGGATTCGGAAGCAGTGATTACACAGATAAAGAGGGAACAAAAGAAAGCGTTTCCTCCCAAACTTTATGATCTGACCAGTCTGCAAAGGGAAGCAAACCGTTACTTTGGCTATACGGCAAAGAAAACACTGGATATGCTGCAGGAATTATATGAAGAAAAGCTGGTCACTTATCCAAGAACGGACAGCCAGTTCGTGACGGAGGATATGAGGGATACCGTAGAGGAACTGGTAGGGAAAATGCCAGTCTTACTTCCGTTCCTGGATTATGGACAGCTGGGACATAACATCACCAGAGTGATTAACAATGCAAAAGTATCCGACCATCATGCGATTCTTCCAACAAAAGAAGCCGTAGAAAAAGGAATCTCTGATCTGACAGCGGACAAAAAGAACCTGATGATGCTGGTCTGCCAGCAGCTGGTGCAGGCAACAGGGGAAGAGTATCAGTATGAGCAGACGGATATTATGGTCAAATGTCAGGGACATGATTTTACTGCCAGAGGAAAAGTGCCGGTGCAGATGGGATTTAAAGCGGCGGGGAATGCCTTTAAGAACCAGTGCGTGAAAGCCAAGCCGGAAGAAGAAACGGAAAAAGAAACTTCCATCCCATATGGATATGAAGAAGGAATGACGCTTTCTCCGGTAAAGGCAGAAAAGACAGTGCATTTTACTTCCCCGCCAAAACCATTCAATGAAGATACCCTCCTTGCCGCTATGGAAACCGCAGGGAATAAAGACTTTGATTCGGAGACAGAGAAGAAAGGACTGGGGACTCCGGCAACCAGGGCAGGTATCATTGAAAAACTGGTTTCTTCCGGCTATGCAGTCAGAAAAGGAAAGCAGATCTTGCCAAGCACAGAGGGCAGGGAACTGGTGAATGTCATGCCGGCTTATCTGAAATCTGCCGCAATGACTGCCGAATGGGAAAATCAGCTTTTAATGATGGAAAAAGGGCAGATCACCGATACACAGTTTATGGGTGAGATCACTTCTTTAGTCGATAAGATTCTTTCTGTGTGCAGGGAAATACCGGAAACGGAAAGGAGAAGGTTCCAGAAAGCAAGGGAAGTGATCGGTAAGTGTCCGGTCTGCGGCTCTGATGTCTACGAAGGAAAGCAAAATTTTTACTGCTCCAACAGGCAGTGTGATTTTGCCCTTTGGAAAGAAAACCGTTTCTTAGGAAGCATGGAGAAAACACTGGATAAAAAGATGGCAGTGGAGCTTCTTGATAAAGCCTGCACCCATGTAAAAGGGCTGTATTCCAGAAAAAAAGATATAAAGTTTGACGCAGATCTTTTACTGACACTGGAGGACGGAAAGCCAAGGTTCCATCTGGAATTTCCAAAGAAGAAAAAGAAATAAGGCAAGGAGGTAGGCAGTATGTCGAAATTACAGGACATCCGGGAACTGGCACAGGAACATGCGACATTGGTGAGCAGTTCGCCAAGGGACTGGATGGGTTATATGGATACCGCAGCGAGACTATACCGGTATCCTTTTACAGACCAGTTACTGATCCACGCACAGCATCCACAGGCAACCGCCTGTGCGTCCCTGGAACTGTGGAATGAGAAAATGTTCCGCTGGGTAAACCGGGGAGCTAGGGGAATCGCCCTGCTTGACGAGAATGGTCATAATACCAGACTCCGGTATGTGTTTGATATTTCAGATACGCACATGGTGGCAGGCGGAAGAAGCCCTTACCTGTGGCAGATGCAGGAACATCAGCAGGAAGAGATCCTTACCCATCTGGCAGAAGCGTATGGTCTGGAAGAAAAAGATACAGGGACTTTATCGGATGCGTTGATGGCGGTTGCAAGGGAAATGGTCGCAGACAGTCTGGAAGAATATCTGGACGGCTTGAAATATGCAGCGGAAGGAACGTATCTGGAAGATTTGGATGAAGTTACGATCCGCAGTGATTTCCGCCAGCTTGCAACGGACAGTGTATATTACATGCTTTGCAGACGGTGTGGACTGGAACCCATGGAGCTTCTGGAAGAAGAGGATTTTATGCATATTACCGATTATAACCGGCTGTCTGTACTGACCTTTCTTGGAAATGCAGCAAGTCAGATCAGTGAGAGTGTTCTGATCGACATTGGAAGGACAGTACATAAAATTTCTCTGGAAGAAGCCAGAAAAGAGGTTGAAATTTCCAGTGAAAGGAATTATAATAACTTCAACACGTTAATGCGTGAAAATAAAAATCAGGACGTAGAAAACAACAAAGAAGAAAATATCGAGAATGAAGGAGGAACCGACTATGGAACTGACATATCATCGCAAGGGGGATTACCTGTTTCCGAACCTGACCGTAGAGGAGGAAGAAGTGACGATAGGGAAATACGGGATGCTTCGGAGGAGATTCCTGAAGGAACACAAGAACAGCCTGTATCAGAGCCTGTTCCTGACAGGAAAGCTGAACAGCCATCTGGCAGAAATCGAGAAGGCAGCACAGGAGAGGATGGACAGCCAGATGGAGAAATTGCTGAAGAACCATCCGGCACCGGACAAGGAAGCAGACCCGATGGCCTGGACAGCACATATGAACGCACTGATGGCAACAGCGGAAGAGAGCATCTTGACGGAATTGGTATACAGCTAGTTGAAGATACAAGAGAAGATGGACTGAGTAAAGCAGAGGAAGAAATTGCCTCTGCTTTATCTTTGCCCGAATATCCAACTGCAAATGAACAAAGACGGCAGATCGAGGAAAGAGCAGCAGCCCTTTATGCCGGAGAAATCCCGATTCCAGAAAGCGTTGTCGATGATATTTTACGGACAGGAGGAAACCGGGCGGGCAGTCAACTTCGTATCATCTATAATTTTATGAGCGAACAGGCCCCGGAGGAATATACGGAGTTTGTGAAGCGTGAATACCGCAAAGGTGGAAAAGGCTTTCAGATTGATGGAAGTGAATATTCGGTCTGGTTTGATGAAACCGGGATGCAGATCGTAGTGGGGCATACGGTCACAGACCAGATTTTAGATAAGGCATTTTTATCATGGGAAGATGTCAGCGGACGTATCCATCAGCTTTTAGACCAGGGTGAATATGCACCGCAGTCTGTATTGGATGCAGCAAGAAACAATGCAGTAAAAGAACATGCACAGGCTCTTGCCTATATGAAAGGGGATATGGCAGAAGGGGTAGCCGAGATTGTTTTTGATGAGGAGGATTTACCACATCTTCACAGTATCTATCCGGAGATCACGGATTATCTGGAAGAAAAGCTGGAAGATCCACAGTGGCTTTCGGAACTGAATGAAAGACTGGATGCACTGGCAGAAGCCTATGAAGAAAATCATTCTATTATGCGTTTCCATCATTATAATCCTATAAATATCTCAAAGCAGTTTCAGAAGTTTGCGGATGAGGTGATTCCTTATCAGGCTAGGGATGGCTTTGCCTGGAAAGAACATCCGATGTTCATTACACAGGATGAGATTGATGCTTATCTTGCAGGAGGTGGAGCGTATTCGCAGGGCAGGCTTAGGACGTATTCCTTTTATCTGCTGCATGAAGATGAAAGATCGAGGACAGGTTTTATCAAGGAACAGTATGGGATCGGTGGAAGCAGTCATGCACTGTCTGGTGCCGATGATTCACACGCAAACTATGATGGAAAAGGATTATTTCTTGCAAGAGGTGCTTATGGGAATCCATATACGTCAATTTTATTATCCTGGAATAAAGTTGCAAATAGAGTAGCTTATCTGATAAAGAATGACCAGTTCTTGCAGGCAGAAGATTATGCTCGTATGCCGGAATATGAACGGGAGCAGATGGCAAATAAGGTACTCCGTTTTTATGACCGTCTTCCGGAAGAGATGGACAGACCATTTACGGAGGACTTCTTCTGGGAAAAACCAAGAAAAGAAATGATGGCAGTTTTAGAGAATCCAGAGCAGACAGAAGAACTGTTACAGAATATGGATGCAGCATTGGCAGCTCTTCCATTGGATTTTGAAGCGTATGGGACAAACTATCAGCAAAAAACAGAACTTCTTTCGGAACTTCATCAGTATGCAGAAGGAACCTATACGATATTCCCGACACCAGAAGCAGAACCATTCTTTACAGAACCGTCAGGGCACCAGATGACCATGTTTGATTTCTTGGATACGAAGGCAGTGGCAGAACCGACCGTAGTCGATATGTCAGATGTGGAGGAAATAGAAGAGGAAGAGGTTACTGCCGAAGAATCTATTCTGGAAAGTCAGGAACAGGAAACAACGAAAGATTCTGAGGGACAGGAACCAACTGAACCAGAAGAAGAGACAACAGCTAAAACCGCAGAAGAACTGGCAGAGTCCTGGGATGAGGGTGTTTTTGAGTATCAGGGGTATCACTTTGAAGCAGTAGGGGTATTGCCGGAAGGACTAGAGGGAAAAGATCTGGTTGCACAGACCCGTTCCAATACAGAACTTCATCTGTCGACCTATCATACAGAAGATTTCCCTAAATATTCGTATGATGAGTTTTATGCAGTCAGCAATGCACCAACTGCCGATGTGTTCCGGTGCCTGGAAACCGGACGCAATTATATTCCCGGAGAAAATGAACTGTTTGGATATGAAGGAGAATTCCAGCCATATTTGAAACCGGAAGCAGAAAAGATTGTAACAGAACCGCATAACTTTCGGATTCAGGATAATGACCTTGGAGCAGGCGGTCCGAAAGCAAAGTATAAAGCAAATATGGAAGCCATCCATTTGTTACAGACTTTGGAGAAAGAAGAACGTCTGGCAACACCCGAAGAACAGGAAATCTTATCCCGTTATGTTGGCTGGGGTGGTATCCCACAGGCATTTGAGGAGAGTAACAGCAGCTGGGCGAATGAGTATCTGGAATTAAAGAATACTTTATCGCCGGAAGAATACAGTGCAGCAAGGGCATCGACCTTAAATGCTTTTTATACGTCCCCGACCGTGATCCGAAGTATGTATGAAGTACTGGAAAATATGGGACTGAAACAGGGAAATATTCTGGAGCCGTCCTGTGGTGTCGGTAACTTTATGGGACTGATCCCGGAGAGTATGGGCAAAGCCAATATGTACGGTGTGGAACTCGACCCGGTTTCGGGAAGAATCGCAAAACAGCTTTACCAGAAAAACAAGATTGCAGTACAGGGATTTGAGGAAGCCAGTTATCCGGACAGCTTTTTTGACTGTGTGATAGGCAATGTTCCATTTGGGGCGTATCAGGTCAGTGACCGCAGATATGACCGGCATCATTTTATGATCCATGATTATTTTATTGCAAAATCCCTTGATCTGGTCCGTCCGGGCGGTGTAGTTGCAGTGGTAACTTCCAGTGGAACGATGGATAAGCAGAACCCGGCAGTGAGACAGTATATCGCAAACCGGGCAGAACTGCTTGGAGCCATCCGATTACCGAATAATGCGTTCCAGAGAAATGCCAATACCAGCGTTGTTTCTGATATTCTGTTTTTCCAGAAAAGGGACAGGGCATCCATTGAGGAACCGGAATGGTTAAATTTAAAGGAAACACCAGAAGGCTATTCAGTCAATGCTTATTTTGCAGAGCATCCGGAAATGGTGCTTGGTGAGTTTACTACAGAAAGTACCCAGTATGGAAAGCAGGAAGTGACCGTAAAACCAAAAGAAGGAATTACCTTAGAAGAACAATTAAAAGAAGCTGTCCAGAATATCCATGGCACGATCACGGAACTGGAACTTTCGGATACAGAGCTGGAGGAGGATGTTGTCTTTATACCGGCAGACCCGGATGTAAAGAATTTCAGTTTTACCGTAGTGAATGAGGAAGTCTATTACCGGGAAAATTCTGTGATGAACTGCATGGAGCTTCCGGCAATGACAGCGGAACGTGTCAAAGGGATGGTGAAGATCCGTGATGTTACGAATGAACTGATCCGGTGTCAGATGGAAGAGGGAAGCGATGAGCAGATCACAAAGCTGCAGGAAAAACTCAATGAAGAATATGATATCTTTACAGCAAAATATGGTCTTATCAGCAGCAATGCCAATAAGAGGGCATTCAGTCAGGACAGCAGCTATTGTCTTTTGACTTCTCTGGAATTTCTGGATGATAAGGGAGAACTGAAACGGAAAGCGGATATTTTTACCAAAAGGACGATCCGCAGGGCAGAAACGGTAACTTCCGTGGATACTGCCAGTGAAGCACTTGCGGTTTGCATTGGTGAGAGGGCAGGCGTTGACCTTTCCTATATGGCACAGCTTTCAGGGAAAACAGAAGAGGAGCTTACAGAAGAACTGGCAGGGGTGATCTTTAAGAATCCGATCGGTGAAAAATGGGAGCCGTCGGATGAATATCTTTCTGGAAATGTGAGGGAGAAACTGCAGATCGCAAAACAGTTTGCAGAAGATCACCCGGAATATCAGGTGAATGTGCAGTATTTGGAGCAGGTACAGCCAAAAGATCTGGATGCATCAGAGATTGAAGCAAGACTTGGGGCAACCTGGATCTCCGAGGATTACATTACACGGTTCATGGCAGAAACATTCCATACACCAAGATATTATGTAGGGAGCAAGGTCAAAGTCCAGTATGCCGAAGTGACCGGACAGTGGAATGTTATGGGAAAAAATGTGGACAGCTACGGAAATGCCCTTGTTACTTCCACATATGGAACACAGAGAGCCAATGCCTACCGCCTTTTGGAAGATGCCTTAAACCTTAGAGATACCAAGATTTATGACACGGTACAGGATGCCGATGGGGAACACCGGGAATTAAATCGGAAGGAAACGATGCTGGCACAGCAGAAGCAGGAGCTGATCAAAGAGGAATTTAAGGAGTGGATATTTAAAGACCTGCACCGACGGGAAGATCTCTGTAAGATTTATAATGAACGATTTAACAGCATCCGTCCACGGGAATATGATGGAAGCCATATTCAGTTTGTCGGCATGAACCCGGAGATCACCTTGATGCCGCATCAGAAAAACGCAGTGGCTCATGTGCTGTATGGAAATAATACGTTACTGGCTCATTGCGTAGGAGCAGGAAAGACGTTCCAGATGATCGCAGCCGGTATGGAATCAAAACGGCTGGGACTCTCACAAAAGAATCTTTATGTTGTGCCAAACCATCTGACCGAGCAGTGGGGCAGTGATTTCCTACGTCTCTATCCGGGAGCAAATATCCTGGTGGCAACGAAGAAAGACTTTGAGCCGGCAAACCGAAAACGGTTCTGTTCCCGTATTGCGACAGGGGATTATGATGCCGTGATCATCGGCCATACGCAGTTTGAGAAAATCCCTCTTTCAAGAGAACGGCAGATTGCCATGCTGGAAGATCAGATCGCAGATCTTACGTTTTCCATTGAAGAAGCGGCACATCAGGCAGGGCAGAATTATACCATCAAGCAGTTGGAAAAAACAAAGAAGAGTCTGCAGGCGAGGATGAAGAAACTCAATGACCAGACCAGAAAGGATGATGTGGTAACTTTTGAGCAGTTGGGTGTAGACCGGCTGTTTGTGGATGAGAGCCATAGTTTTAAGAACCTTTTTTTGTATACAAAAATGCGGAATGTGGCGGGTATCTCACAGACGGATGCACAGAAAAGTTCGGATATGTTTATGAAATGCCGGTATATGGATGAACTGACAGGCGGCAGAGGAATCACCTTTGCTACAGGTACTCCTGTATCAAATAGTATGACCGAGCTTTACACTATCATGCGTTATCTCCAGTATGACACACTCATGCGTATGGGTATGGGACACTTTGATTCCTGGGCGGCAACGTTTGGGGAGACAGTAACCGCAATCGAATTATCACCGGAAGGAACGGGCTATCGTGCGAAAACACGGTTTGCCCGTTTTTTTAATCTTCCAGAGCTGATCTCCATTTTTAAGGAAGCTGCGGATATTCAGACATCGGATATGCTGAATCTTCCTGTACCGGAAGCAGAGTTTATCAATGAAGTCTTAAAACCAAGTGAAGAACAGCAGGAAATGGTCAGTGCCTTTTCGGAACGTGCGGAAGAAGTAAGAGCCGGTCTTGTGAATCCAACGGTGGACAACATGCTCAAGATTACCAATGACGGAAGAAAATGTGCATTGGATCAGAGGCTATTAAATGAACTCCTTCCGGATGCAGAAAAAAGCAAGGTCAATACCTGTGTGGAAAATGCTTTTCAGGTATGGGACGAGGGAAAAGCAGATCGGACAACACAGCTGATCTTCTGTGACTTGTCTACTCCAAAAGGGGATGGGACTTTCAATGTATATGATGATGTCCGAAACAAACTGGTTGCCAGGGGAATCCCGAAAGAAGAGATTGCGTTTATCCATGAATACAACACGGAGACAAAGAAAGCAGATTTGTTTGCAAAGGTACGGGCCGGGCAGGTGAGAATCCTTATGGGTTCCACTCCAAAACTCGGTGCTGGTACAAACGTACAGGACAGGCTCATTGCCCTCCATCACCTTGACTGTCCGTGGAAGCCGTCTGATCTGGAACAGCAGGAAGGACGTATTTTAAGACAGGGAAACCAGAATGACAAAGTAAAGATATTCCGGTATGTGACGGAGAACACTTTTGATGCGTATATGTGGCAGATTTTGGAGAATAAGCAGAAGTTCATCAGTCAGATCATGACCAGTAAATCCCCGGTCAGGGCCTGTGAAGATGTGGATGATACGGCACTGTCCTATGCAGAGATCAAGGCACTTGCTACAGGCAATCCGTACATTAAGGAAAAAATGGATCTGGATGTGCAGGTGAGTAAACTGAAACTCTTAAAGGCAAACCATACCAGTCAGATTTACCGTCTGGAATCCGATATTGCAAAGAATTTCCCGGTACAGATCAGTGCATTGAAAGAGCGGATTGCCGGGATGCAGATAGATTCCCAGGTAGTAAAAAGCGTGGATTTACAGGATAATGACACGTTTGCCATGACAGTAGGAAATGTCCTTTATGAAGATAAGAAAGAAGCAGGCGAGGCATTGATCGCTGCCTGTGCAGGACTAAAAACCGTTAGCACCGGTGGAAAGGTCGGGGAATATCATGGGTTTACGTTATCTGCTTCCTACAATATGTTCTCCAATGCATTTGAACTGACGGTCAAAGGGAAATGTTCTTATAAGCTGGAGATCGGAAAAGACCCGGTAGGAAATATGCAGCGTATCCATAACACCCTTTTTTCCATTGACAGGAAGCTGACGGAAAGTGAGCAGAAATTGGAAACCGTACAACAGCAGCTTGCGACTGCACAGGAAGAGGTAAAGAAACCATTCCCGAAAGAAGCAGAGCTGAATGAAAAGATGGAACGGTTATCCGAGTTAAATGCGTTGCTGAACATGGATGAAAAGGGCAATGAGACGATTATGGCAGATGAGGATATTGGCAGAGAAGGAAGTAGCACAGATAGCAGGGATGCTGTAGAAGAAAAAGAACTTCCGGAAACAGCAGACAGAATCCATAAGCCATCTATTCTGGAACGCTTAAAGCAGGAGAAGGCACAGCAGAATACAGCGGAACAGCCACCTGTACAGAAAACTGCAAAGAAAAAACACGAACAGGAGTTATAAAAGATTTCCCGTCAGAGTTTTCTCTGGCGGGGACATAAAATGGAGGGTTTGTTTATGGCAAATAATATAGAAAAACAGTTAAAGGAAATATCGGAACGGCTGGA
>OGFY01002108.1_pt1 | contig 12620 bp, 9 predicted proteins | sample 1570951 | NCBI WGS metagenome assembly OGFY01 (sample SAMEA2581942, study PRJEB24529) | metagenome | biome: Human gut stool | place: China | collected 2011
CGGTCGAAAAATCACGTGTTCCTTTAGTTATACCTGGTTTTGCTGCCATTGTTCTAACTGTTTTATTGAATTGAGTTGCAAAGTTATATGAAATAATTGATTATTGAAACAGAAACCACAGACTTTCTGTGAATCTGTAAGCAAATGTATCCGGTGTCCGGTTCCGTTAAGACTGTTCATTTTCGGACAATACTTTTTAATGCCATTCTGCTCAATAAGAGATATTTATTAATTTGGTATACTATTTGCTTTCTGAAAGACAAAGAAATCACATTATCTAACAGAAATCATATGAAAACAGTTTTTTTGATCATTACAATGTTATGCCTTGGACTATCGGGAATGGCACAAAACAACGAAAAAAAAGAATTTGAGAGAAAGTACAGCGCACTCACTCAGGAAGTAGCAAACGCCCGCAAACAGAAAGATTACAAAAAGGCCGAGAAATTAAATTGGGAGAAACTGAAGTTGTATCAAGGATTGCCTCAACAACTTCAGGAAAATGCAAAAAATATAACAGGATTGGTTTATTACGACCTTGCTTGCTATCAGGCACTTCAGGGAAAGAAAAAGGCAGCCCTAAAAAACTTTGAGAAGGCTTTCAACTCCGGATGGAATGATTACAACCATGCTAAAGGTGACAGTGACATCGACAATTTACGTAAAGAGAAGAAGTATCTGGAAATAATGGCTAAAATGCGTCTGGACAGTGACTATCTGTATATTCTGCAACAAGCCGAAGGATACAACAGAACTGAAACAAAACCGATATGTTATAATGAATCAGTAACTGACACTCTACCCCGCTTCACCTACATGAATCCTAACGACAGTAATCTGGTACAGTTACGGAAACATTTCAACCTGGATAGCATCGCCGGAAGCGGAGACGAGATCTCTAAAATCAAAAACCTTCTCTACTGGGTTCACAACATAGTTCCGCATGATGGCAATTCACGTAATCCGGAAGAGCGGAACACAATAGCCATGGTAGAACTTTGCAAAAAGGAGAACCGGGGCGTAAACTGCCGGATGATGGCACAAATGCTGAACGAGTGCTATCTGGCTATGGGATTCAAATCCCGTTTCATCACCTGTATGCCCAAAGTGATGATCAACGATTGCCACGTCATCAATGCGGTCTACTCCAACACCCTCGACAAATGGTTATGGATGGACCCGACATTCAACGCTTATGTAACAGATGAAAAAGGAAACCTTCTGGGCATTGGTGAAGTGCGCGAACGCCTCCGCAACAATCAACCCGTTGTACTAAACGAAGACGCAAACTGGAATAATAAGAATAAGCAGACCAAAGAGTATTATCTGGATTACTATATGGCCAAGAACCTGTATTACGTAACTTGCCCTCTGCAAAGCGAATATAACGCAGAAACAAACTATCCGGGCAAAAAGTGGCCGATGTATATCTCGTTAGTTCCGGAAGGATACAGTAGCAATGGAAAGCCCGGTGCCACCGCCTACGACTCACATAATGACTCTTACTTCTGGCAATCACCTTATCAAGAATAAGCCTAAAAGACCAAACGATATTATCCTCAAGCGTCATAGACAACATCAACTCTAAAACGCCATTTATAGAATCTATGATGTTTGGGGCAACCTTTAAACGACTTACTTCACATGATATGTAAAAATAACCGGATTGTCTCCCTCCTTTATCTGCCCTAGCAAACTGGACATTTTTTCATTAATATCTTCTTCAGCAGACAATTTCTTTTGCTCGCATAGTACTTCAGATGAATAAATGAAGAAAATCCGACTTTGTTTTCCCTCTACCGACATATAATTGGGCAAAGGCAACTGATAATCCGTATTGATAATTACCTGATAATTGTTCACTGTACTAGTGGCTTTTGAAAGCAAACACATGCCAGGTTGGTTGGTTCTAAACAACAAATAGGAAGGAGTATCACATAAATCAGTCATAGTATATACATATTTTCCTTGATAACAGAGCTGATTCAAATCATTACATTGGAACTGACGCTGCTTATCACTCTCCGGAAAAGCCTTATCTTTCCAATCTACCATATAAAGTGGTTCAATCGATTCTCCCGTTATCCGATATATATGATTGTCAAACTTACGGGTAAATAGCACTGAGGCAGTATTCGTAATTTGGTAATTACCAGAAGAACAAAACGGTGCTGTTTCGTATAAAGGTTCTAATAAAGAAGTTTGTTTACCCGTTTCCTTATTAATCACTATCAGAGAATAATCTGATACCACTCCATTAGCATAAGTATCATTCCGCAAATAGATAAATCCTTTATCCACGGCAAAAGATTGATACGTATCGTCTAATGGATAAGAAGACAGGTATGTACCCTCCAAATCATAGTAAAGAATTTGCGAAGGATAGGTTAAAAGCAACAATTTATTTTCTGCTTCATCAATAGCGATATCGAACAGGTCAACATACTCTCCCTTCCCATTCCCCACAGCATGTATCGTAAATAAATGTTTCCCGGAAAGAGTATAACAAAGCACCTGCTTCATCCGCTTATCCAGAATAAAATATCGTCCGTTAGATTCATAGACTCTATCAATGTTATTTATTAAAGCTTCTTCATTTGTTTCGGGCATAAAAAGAGATAAGTTATCTAAGAAAAACGTATCAGCTATCATAGAAGAACCGACTTCAAAAGAAACCGGCTGCACCCGAGACTCTGTAGCAACTTGCCTACAGGCCCCCGACAATAAAGAAATGCAAAATATAAAAAGGGCTGTTCTAATTTTCATACTTCTCAATCTACCGGAACCCAACTTTCGGTTATACCTGATGTACAGTTTATCACTCTAACTCCAAAACAGGATGTTTCTGTTACCACGCGATATGCAAAAACGTTTTGTCCTCTCAGGGTTATAAGATAAGGACCATATTGATTGGTATTTGAATTTTTACTATATACCCGATCTCCACCATCGGCATTTACAAAGATATATATAAAAAGAGACTATCAACATTTAGAACATAAAAAACACTTCCCTATACACAATAAAAGAGGCTCCGCAGAAAAATCTACGGAGCCTCTTTTATTGTGTATAGATGAAAGATCACTCTCTACGTCCCATAAATATCATAATGTAGTAAATCAGTGTAGCCAACGAACCAAGGGCAGCAACTACATAAGTATAAGCGGCTGAACGAAGGGCATCTTCTGCCTGTCTATGATTATATGAATTCGTTATACCTGAAGCACTCAGCCATACCAATGCACGCTTACTTGCATCGATCTCCACCGGAAGGGTGATAAAACTGAATAACGTAGTCATAGCAAACAAGATAATGCCGGCAAACAACAACTGCGGGAAAGGCTCTAACAGCAAAATACCGGCAAGCAACAACCATGTCATCCACTGAGAAGCGAACGAAACGACCGGTACCAGCTTGCTGCGCAGTGTCAAGGGTGCATAAGCCCGCGCATGCTGCACCGCATGTCCACACTCGTGAGCAGCTACGGCAGCGGCCATGATACTGTTACTGTCATATACTCCTTCACTCAGATTCACTGTCTTATTGGCAGGATTATAATGATCGGTCAACTGTCCGGGAGTATGAGTCACCTGAACATCGTATATTCCGTTATCTTGTAACATTTTAATAGCTACGTCGCGTCCTGTCATTCCATTTCCTGTCGGTATCTTGGAGTATTTTTTGAACTTGTTCTGCAGATTCATCTGCACCAGCCAGCTAACGAGAGCAATGCCAATAAAAATAATCCATTGAAATCCTATTACCATATTCTTTCTTATTTAATTGTTATATATGTGTTATCATACAAATAGCTTGCCAAAAATAAACAAAAGCGACGTACAGGGAGTTTACCGTACATCGCTTTTATGAAGAATTAGCTAAAAATTAGTCAATTGTAAGTTCTACCACGTAGTCTACATCCGTTGGAACTTTAGCAAGTTCCAGTACAACGCCTTCTTTATTCTTTGTGAAACGTACCGGTGTTTTGTCAGCAAAGACCACCGCCTTTTTCACTTTCTTATCAACAATAGGCAAGAAGAGTGCCTTATCCTGTAAATTAAGAATGTGTACATAAAGTTTATTGCCTTTTTGAGTCGTTACTCCCCAATCATGCGGAGCAACCAGACCGCCTCTGGTTCCATAAATAGTTTCACCATATTTCGACATCCACTCTCCCACTTCCTTCAAGCGCTGAACAGCCACTTCCGGAAGTTCACCATCAGGTTGCGGACCGATGTTCATCAACAGATTTGCATCTTTACCGGCAGCTTTCACCAGATAGTGAATCAAAGTTTTAGTCGATTTATAATTCTGATCTGTAATCTTGTATCCCCACATACCATTCATGGTCTCACATGTTTCAAGAGGCAGATGGCTGACGCTTTGTCCCGAAAGTCCTGCAGTATTCTCTCCCGGCAAATCACGCTCGAAGATTTGAATATCTTCTCCGGCAAAAGGTGTCTGATGGTGGTTGTTACCTACCAGGCAAGCCGGCTGCAAACGATGAATAAGTGCATATTGCTCGGGAAGTTCCCAATCGAAATCGGGATTGATGTCCTGATCCCACCAACCGTCAAACCAGATAGCGCCGATCGGACCATAATTAGTCAGCAGCTCTGTCAGCTGATTATTCATAAACTGATAATAGCTCTTCCAATCTCCTTTCGGATTGGGACGTCCTGTTCTACGTCCGGTTCTTCCCTGAGGAGCATCTTCACGATACCAGTCTATATGTGAATAATAGAAGTGAAGTTTGATGCCATGTTTGGCACATGCATCGGCCAGCTCCTTCACCACATCACGTTTGAAAGGAGTCGCTTTTACAATGTTATAATCAGAGTACTTGGTATCGAACATCGAGAATCCCTCGTGATGACGAGTAGTGAAGCAAATATATTTAGCTCCGGAAGCCTTGATGGCTGCTACCCATTTGTCTGCATCAAACTTCGAAGGATAGAATCCCCCGGCCAGTTTGGCATACTCTTTATAATTCAGGTTGTTGTTTGTCATCGTCCACTCTCCGGTAGCGAGCATGGCATAGAGTCCCCAATGAAGGAAGATTCCAAACTTATTGTCCTGAAATTCACTCCGGGCTTTCAGGTTAGCCTCTGTCGGTTGATACTTTTGCTGTGCTGTCAGGGAAGCTGTCATTCCCACTAATAGCAAAAACGTAATAAAATGTTTCTTCATAAGTATTATAAATAAAAAGGCCTCACTTCGGGCCTCTCCGGAAAGAGAGGGAGGAAGAAAGGCCTCATTTTAAATCAATGCTTTTTATAAAGTCTGCTTTTCCTTCTCCACAAAAAAGGGAGAAAGGTGAGGCTTTCTTATTCTTCTGTATATCTAATGATAGTTTGTTCGCGGTCAGGGCCTACCGACACAATCTTGATCTGTACGCCCAACTGTTCTTCAAGGAACGAAAGATAAGCATTGAATTCTTCAGGGAATTCATCTTCACTCTGCATTTTTGTCATATCAGTCTGCCATCCCGGAAGTTCCACATAGATCGGCCCTACCTCAACGGGGAAGTGAGAAGGGAAAAAATCGATCTCTTCACCATTCATCTTGTAAGCAACACAAGCTTTGATCGTTTCGAACGTATCGAGTACGTCGCTCTTCATCATGATCAGCTTAGTGACACCGTTAACCATAATAGAATACTTCAGTGCAACCAGATCCACCCATCCGCAGCGGCGTTTACGTCCGGTTACCGAACCAAACTCGTGGCCAAGTGTACAAATCTGATCCCCTGTCTTATCGAACAACTCTGTCGGGAACGGCCCCGAACCTACACGTGTGCAATAAGCTTTAAAGATACCATATACATCACCGATCTTATTCGGAGCAACCCCCAAACCTGTGCATGCACCTGCACAAACTGTGTTCGAAGAAGTTACGAACGGATAAGAGCCAAAATCAATATCCAGCATAGTACCCTGAGCACCTTCGCAAAGAATGGATTTGCCGTTATCGAGCAAACCGTTTATTTCATGTTCACTATCCACCAACTGGAATTGTTTCAGGTATTCGATTCCTTCGAACCAGGCTTTTTCAAGTTCTGTCAAATCATATTCATAGTTCAAACCTTTCAGGATCTGTTCGTGGCGAGCTTTTGCCGCAGCATATTTCTGTTCAAAGTTATGCAGGATATCACCTACACGAACGCCATTACGGCTCACTTTATCCGTATAAGTCGGACCGATACCTTTTCCGGTAGTTCCTACCTTAGCATCGCCTTTGGCAGCTTCATAAGCCGCATCCAGAATACGGTGTGTAGGCAAAATGAGGTGCGCTTTCTTCGAAATATGCAGTCTCTCCTTGAGGTTATGTCCCGATGCCTCCAGCGCTTCTGCCTCAGCTTTGAACAAAGCCGGATCGAGCACAACACCGTTACCGATGATATTTACCTTGTCCCCCTGGAAGATACCTGAAGGAATGGAACGAAGCACATATTTCTGTCCTTCGAATTCAAGTGTATGACCGGCATTCGGGCCACCCTGGAAACGTGCAACCACATCGTATTTCGGAGTTAAGACGTCGACAACTTTTCCTTTACCTTCGTCGCCCCATTGTAATCCTAATAGAACATCTACTTTCATTTTTCTTTTTTATTGTTGTTACTGACTTTTTTCCGTTTATTAGCTCTGTCGCACTTGCTGCACAATCCATATATATATAAGGAGTAATGCGAAAGTTGAAAGCGGCTTAATTTTGTATTTTCGATGGCATGCTGCAATTCCTCGTTCTGAAACTCGGTCACTTTGCCGCATTGAGTACATATCTGATGATGATGTGTCTCGCGATTATATGATTTTTCGTATTGGGAGGAAGTACCGAACTGATGTTTGATAACCAGCCGGGCATTGATAAGTAAGATGATGGTGTTATAAAGCGTAGCTCTGCTCACCCTGAAATTCTCCTGATTCATCATCTGTGAATACAGCATATCGATATCGAAATGCCCGTCAATGGAGTATATGGTGTCCAGTATCGCATAACGTTCAGGAGTCTTGCGATGTCCGTTCGCATTTAGATATTCTGTGAATATCTGCCGTACCGTATCTTTCACATTTTGAGTTTCCATATCGGCGCCGTTTTAGCGCCAACAAAGTTAATTGTTTTTTGCGGAAAGCAAAAATATATCTGTAAATTTGCAGCCAACCACTAAAAAAATGTTTTATGACAAGAGTCCCCTTTACACAAAACCATCGCTGGCACTTGCCTCTCCTCCTTCTCGTTTTCTGCTGTTCTTTCTTCATTAACAATGGAGCTATCTTTGCAGATATCATGGAGTCGAGAAATATCATCACTGCACGTGAGATGGTATACGATCATAATTGGCTGGTGCCAACCATGAACGGAGAATTAAGATTGGAAAAGCCTCCTCTCCCCACCTGGATTGCTGCCATAACCGAAATGATCTCGCCAGACAACCTTCCTTTACAACGCGCCATGGCCGGATTTGCCGCTGTCATGTTAGTACTCTTTTTTTATAAATTCGCCACCAAGCTAACCGACAACCGAACCTATGCCCTGGTATCTTCGCTCGTCTTATGTACTTCGTATAACATTATTCTGATGGGACGTACGGCTACCTGGGATATCTACTGCCATGCGTTCATGATGGGAGCCATTTATTATCTTTATCTTGCTTTAAGGCAGAATCCATGCAAGTGGACTTATTTTATCGGTGCAGGTATTTTTATGGGATTATCTTTTCTCGGCAAGGGTCCCGTATCTTTCTATGCCCTGCTTCTCCCGTTCGTATGTGCCTACATCTTATATTACCGCAAAGAGACTCAAATGAAAGGAAAGTGGATTGCACTCGCTGTCATGATTCTCATCGGCATCGTACTCAGCACTTGGTGGTATGCCTATATTTATATCTATCATCAAGAGATGGCTTCCTACGTGTTTCACAAAGAGTCTTCTTCCTGGAGTAATCACAACGTACGTTCCTGGTATTATTACTGGCAATTCTTTTTGGAGACGGGTGTATGGTCACTGCTGACACTGACCACTCTTTTAGTACCCTTCTGGAAGAAGCGAGTAGAATCATCTAAAGAATATCTGTTCTGTTTGAGCTGGATGTTACTGATCCTTTTCTTTTTGTCCCTGCTTCCGGAAAAGAAAACACGCTATCTACTCCCGATATTGTTGCCCGCAGCCCTGACAATGGGACATCTATTTGTATATTGGATTCGGCAGGCAAAACAAAAAATGCCACAACTTAAGGATAGGGTACTCTACCGCATCAATGCTTACTTGATTGTAGTAGCCGCATTGGCCCTACCTATAGCGCTTTATCTATTCATGTACCGGGAAGGACGGATGGGAACGGGAATGTTCGTATGGTTGGTCGTATTGTTCCTGACAGTAGCAGTCTGGCTATTCCGATCTGCTTTCAAACTTCAGCCCTTTTCCTTCCTGATGGGAATCGTGGCGTTATTTGCTGTTGCCGAACTATTTGTGATGCCTTATATAGGAAGTTTTGTGAGCAACTCGGATCCCAAAAGTATCAGTGCTACCCGAGAGAATCCGGAACTACAACCTTTACCGTTTTACCACAGTAAAGACGAAGTGTTGCGCATCGAACTGGTATACGAAGCACATAAAAAGATCGGGGACATGGATTTAACCAATAAAGAAGAGATCATAAAAGCGCTGCCGTTCGTCCTTATCTCACAAAAGCCGGCGGAACTGCTGATTCCGGATTCTATCCGAAAGGACCTGAACCTCCGTTTTATTGATTGTTATGACAACAACCGCTGGGCAAAAGGACATAAAAGATATGACAGCGTATTTATCAGCAATGTGACAATTGTAGAACCGATAAAGGAACAATAACCAGAAGACAGTATATAAAAACGATGAATGGTGAACAATAAACGGGTGGTATTGATTACGAATATACCCTTTATTGTTCACCATCCGTCATTTATAATCAATCGTTTATCTCGTCTTTCACCATCGCATACAGCATCTGTTCCGCCTCTTTTTCAGAGTTCTCCATGCCTTCTACCAGACGGCAAACTTGAAAAGCATGTTCCTCACTATGCTGCATATACTTACGGATGGCAAGCATTGCCGCATTGCGAACATGATAACTCCCTGACTGTACGGCACAAATCGCCTGATCGAGCAACTCACCGGCAGGACGCTGGGCCATATCTCCCTTTTTCATCAGCAACCGGGCTATGGTGAGATAGCCACACACTTGTGTATATTCCGCCTCATCCGCAATCCATTGGAAAGTTTTCGCCGGAGCATAAGGCAAATTCTGAAACAGATTCATACATGTCAGTTCAGCGATCTCGATATTCCGAATATCCTCTACCCAAATATCGGCTATCTCGGGAAAGAAAGTATCTATCGGCTGTAATAAGCCTGCCAGAATCTTACATTCACGGATATTCTCTTTCCACAAGGCTTGTGCCAGATCATGACTCTTCTCGTAAGCGGCAGCAATGCTTTTGATACGGGGCAATTCAACACCAAAGTTCAGTTTATAGTCCAGCCCCTTTTCACGCATGCTTTGAGACACGACTCCGTTCATAGAGAGGCGGAGTTGTGTTTTTATATCTTTCAGTTGTTCTTTTACGTCCATAAGTTAATCATTTATAGAAGGCAGCGGCGAATAGTCCCTGCTATAACGCAGCATCTGCTCGGCATAGCCTTCATCATAGGTTACTTGTACATCCACTATATTTCCCTGCTCGTCAATGACCGCATCGTATCTCGGATTCACAAATCCCTTATAAGGTGCCAGGTTCAATTTTTTATAACGAGTCAATACTTCGGAATGAAGTCCCGGGTCTACTTTCACGGCATAGGTCTCCACCAATGAGCGGGCTGCGTCAAAGTCTCCGGTAGACTTGATACGTTGTATCTCGGCCAGCAGTTCGCCGAACAGATGACGAAGCTTCTGATAATCGTTTACTACGACATAAGTCTTTCCATCTTTCTGTACCATTTCCACCACTTTATCAGCCTTTCCTTTCTCAAATACCCAACGGGCAATAAGCTGACGATTACGCATATGCGCCTCTTCAACACTGTTGCCCGGCTCGATACGCACCAACTGGGTCATGAGTCCATTCATCAGATAAGTATAATATTCGGCCTTATAAGCATCTTCACTCGGCACCAGTCCCAACTCCAGCAGTTTGGGATCAGCTACATAATAAAGACCGAACAGATCGGCACGTGCCTCTTCTATTGTAGAGCCATAGGCTTTCAATGCATCCGGATCGACTCCCGGAAGCAACTTTCCGGAACCGTGTCCCAGGCATTCGTGCAGGTCGGTATGCAGTTCACCCGTCAGATCGGCATATTTATCAATCAGCTGCTTTTCTGTGTCACTGTACACAAACTCCTCGTTGAACCCGTTTCCGTGGGCCGCCTTATTATAAGCATCGGTAATATTCCCGATAGTCACCGACTTGGAACCGTGATGACTGCGAATCCAGTTAGAATTGGGCAAGTTGATGCCAATGGCAGTCGAGGGATATAAATCTCCTCCCAAGATAGCGGCAGTGATTACTTTGGCAGTTACTCCTTTCACCTTTTCCTTTTTAAACTGTTTGTCCACAGGTGAGTGATCTTCGAACCATTGGGCATTACTGCTTATCAGTTCTGTCCGACGGGTGGCCTCCAGATCTTTAAAATTCACAATCGACTCCCAACTGGCTTTCATGCCAAGAGGATCTCCGTAGGTTTCGGTAAATCCGTTTACAAAATCAATGTCAGAGTTCAGATCTCCGACCCAAAGAATTGCGTATTCGTCAAATTCTTTTAAATCACCGCTTTTATTGTAAGAAATCAGTTTTTCGATTACTGCTTTTTGCTGGTCGTTTTCTGCAACGGCAGCAGCTTTTTCAAGCCAATAAACGACTTTTTCTAAAGCTTCGGAATAACGACCTCCGACTTTATAAACTTGTTCTTGTATTTTTCCGTTCCGTTTAACCAGACGGCTGTTCAATCCGTATGAAATAGGTGTGGGATCGGAGGGATCTTTCATATTATTATAAAAAGCTTCGGCTTCGGCCTGAGTGACTCCGTCATAATAATTCCCTGCAGAAGTTGCGACAAGATCTTCTCCTTCGGTTTGATTTACCCGTTTTGTCATAATCTTGGGATTAAACATTACCGGAGTGATGTCGTTCAGTAAATCTTTAATGCTTCCTCCTTTTTTTAAAGGCAAAGACTGAGCCTGTATAGAGCTGACTGCTTGAACGAAGAAGTTTTGGCTGAATTCCGGTTTAAATTTATCCGTAGAATAGTGGTGGTGTATTCCATTGGCAAACCATACTTGTTTCAGATATTTTTCCAAAGCTTTGAAGTCTTTACTGTTTCTGTCTCCCTTATATTGGGTATAAACGGCCTCAAGAGTCCGACGGATAGCCAGATTCCATTTCCCGTTTTGATCATATAAAATATCTCGTCCTTGTAATGCGGCTTGAGAAAGATAATAGACTAATTCTTTTTGTTTAGGTGTCAAGTCTTCAAATCCCGGAACTTTATAACGAAGTATTTCCAGATCTGCAAATTTTTCAACCGAATAGAAATTTTTTTCAGCTGCCGATATTTCGACAGATGTTGAAAATGTAGCTGCGGCTATCGTCATACAAATAGTTTTTTTCATTGTCATTTTGTTTGATCTGTGTTTCAATGTATATGCAAATGTACAATCTTCAGGTTAAAGAAAAAAGTTTCATTAGTAAAACTCTAATGAATATAGTTTATAGAAGTAAAAGCCTGTCTTAAATTTTGCTTGGGGTTGATTTGGAATAAATTCATATGAATAATCATTTTCCCTATCGATAGGGAAAATGTACAGATACTGCCACCATCGTTATAGACTGGCGCTAAGATTTGTGTTTTTATGTAGAAGATTATTTCATTTTTATGAAATGGTTAAAGTTGCGTTGTTTCGGTAAGATTTGGGTGAAAAACCGGTGTAGCGTTTGAAAAACTTACCGAAAAAGGACGGGTTCGGGAAATTCATTTGAAAAGCTATTTCTTGAACCGTTGCATTGGAATATTTCAAAAGAAAAATAGCTTCTGACATAATGACTTCGTCTATCCACCTTGAAGGTGTTTTCCCGCTTACTTCTTTGATTATAGTTGATAAATATTTAGAAGAAATACATAATTTCGATGCATAAAAATGAACCTTTCTTTCTTTTTTGCAGTATTGTGAGACCAATTGCATAAATCGTGCGAAATAATCTTGATTTCTACTTTGGTGAATGTCTGAGATTTTGAGAAACTCAGGATTATTTACCAGACTGATTATGTCATATAATAAGGTTTCTTGGGAAAATGCAGAAGAAGGCAAGGAGGGAACTATTACTTATGTAGATGAAACTCAGCCTCAGCCTGATTTTACAGATATCTTGGTAGGTAAAAAGATGAAGCTACTGAGGCAGAAGAAGACGAACAGGCAACCAATGAAGAAAATGAAACTGATTCTGAAGCTGAAGAATAAGGCGAACACAATGCGAAACTCTTAAGGAGGACTAGTATCACACTAGTTCTCTCCTTTTTATATCATTTTATTAAAAATTTTAATTTTTAGATACACTTTTTTAAAATTATATGTTAATATTGTATTGTG
>OGFY01002116.1_pt1 | contig 12567 bp, 10 predicted proteins | sample 1570951 | NCBI WGS metagenome assembly OGFY01 (sample SAMEA2581942, study PRJEB24529) | metagenome | biome: Human gut stool | place: China | collected 2011
ACGGGAATGCCCCTGACGCGCTGGACGGCGGCGGGCGAATTTGTCGGCATGATGGACGAGCATAGCGGCGATTGAGAGGTATATGAGATGAAGCAATCCCATCAAAATAGCGTACTTTTCTGCGAAAGCGACCTCTACGCGCTGATGCAGCCGGATGCGCGGAAGCTGCTGGCGCTCTCCGACGAGGTGGATTTCCCGGCGCTGCGGGGGCAGTTCCACGGGGAGAACCTGCCGGAAATCTATCGGCGATTATCCGAAATTGCGGGCGCTGACCTCATGCCGCTGTGTGAGACGGAACAGCAATTGCGGCAGAAAATGCGGATTCCGGCGGACAGCGAGGTTCCGCTGACCCATCAGCAAAAATGGTTTTTGCGGGAAAATTACGCGCACCTGACGACCTTCACGGGCGCGTATGAAGCTGAGCGATTTCTGGGACTACGCGCGATTCAGGCGATGCAGCTGCGGGACACGTCGCCGGGGTATGCCGCGCTGGGAGCGTACCTGTTTAGTCAGGCGATGTGGCTGGCGCGGGAGGTGCAGCAAAACGGCTATGCGCGGGTGAATTTTCTGGCGCGGGATGGGTATTACGTTAAGGCAGCGTTCGAGCGGCTGAACAGCGTCCTGCATCTGCCGGTGGAAACGGGTTATGTGCGCATTTCGCGTCAGGCGGCGCTGCCCCTGCAATTTCCCAAAGCAATCGACCTGCTGTCCCTGCCGCTGCTCATCGACATGACCGCCCACACGCCGGATTCGCTGCTGACGCTCCTGCATCCGATTGCGTCGGAGAGGGCACGGGAAGCGCTGGCGGCGGAACTGCCGATGAATCAGCGGATGGATGCGCGAACGCAGTGGAACTTCGTGCGCATCTTCCGCGAAAAAGGGTATGACGCGGAAAAATATCAGCAGTACGAAAAGAATGCGAAGGCGTATTTGCTGCCGATGTTCGCGGGCAAATGCGCGACGTTCGATGTGGGGTACAACCTGCGGTCGGAAACGGTGATTGAGCGGCTGACGGGGGCGGACATGACGGCGTACATCACCCACATCGACAGCGATTTGCCGATGCGCCGGGGCGTGCCGTTCCGGACGCTGTATGGCACGTCGCCGTATGTATCATGGGTGGCGCGGGAGCAGTTTCTGCTGGAAAGAGGCGCGGCGACGATTGGCTACGACGCGCACGGCGCGGTGCTGGGGCAGACGGATACGCCAAGCAGGGCAGTGCAGCAAATGCAGGCGGACGCGATGCGGTTCGTTGCGGATATGGCGGATACGTTTGGAGTGCGGCTGATGGATCTGCACTTCCGTCCGCAGGATGGCTGCGCAGCGTTTGAGCACTTTTTGCACACGGGGGCGATTCAGGCGGGTGCGGAGGTGGAAAACGCTTTTCTGGATGGTCAGGCGGGCGGCGACCCGACGCGGGTGCAGTGGCGCTTGATGCAGACGGACGCGGAACAGGCGCGTCATCCCTTGCCCAAGTGGATGCGAAAATTGCAGCGCGCGGCGATTCGGCTGGCGCATGACCCGCAATCTATCCGCCGGAAGTTATAACATTCTCATGAAATTCTCATGAAAATGCCCACTCGCCCCGCCGAAAATGACATTTCCTGCCCTTTACGAAAGGCGCTGGTTTGTGGTACAATAGGCGGGGATTACGACGAAAGGGGCTCCTTCCTTGAAGAAAAAGAAATGGGGCAGGATTTTCAGCATTGGCTTTATTCTCCTGTCGATGCTGGTTGTGGTACTGATTGCCTTAAACAACCCGGACCTGATGAACGCATGGGACGTGCTTTTCACGCTGGACAAGCGGTGGCTGATGCTGTGCCTGCTGGCGATGGTCGGCTATGTGTATGCCGAAGGCGCGGGGCTGGGCACCTTCCTGCGGATGGAGGGGTACAAAGTTAGCCTGAATACGGCGACGCATTTCTCCTTCGCGGGCATTTATTATGCGAACGTCACGCCCGGCTCGTCCGGCGGTCAGCCGATGCAGATTTACCTGATGAGCCAGCGCTCGATTCCGGCGCGTGTGGCCCCATCGGCGCTGACGGCGCGGTACTTCTTCAATCAGCTGACATTGGTGGTGATGACGCTGCTGCTGGGCGGCACGCCGGAGGACGCGACGCTCTACCGTGACCACACGCACGGCGAGGTGATTGCCTCCACCTTCGATCAGACGCCGGAAAATCACCTGCGCATCACCGACATGGTGCTGGAGCGCGCCGAGCGGCTGGTGGAAATGAAGAAAAACGTGATTCTGCTGGTGGACAGCCTGACCTACCTCTCCAAGGTTTACACAACCGCGGCTGTTCAGCAGGGGCGGCAAACCATCGGCATGGTGAATCCGGTAAGCCTGCAAAAAGCGAAGAAGCTCTTCGGCGCGGCGCGCTGCCTGCGTGAAGGCGGTTCGCTGACGATTTTCGCCGTCATGAACATCGAAACGGGCAGCCGCGTCGATGACTCCATCGCGGAAGACCTGAAGGGCACGGCGAATATGGAGCTGGTGCTGGACACGGCGGCGGCGCGCGCGGGCATTTATCCCCCGGTCCACCTGCTGCTCTCCGGCACGAAGCGCGCCGAACTCATCGCCAGCAAGGAGCAGCTGGACGGCATCAAGCTCATCCACGAGATGCTGGGCAGCCTGCGCGCGGTGGACATGATTCCGCAGCTGCTGTCGATGCTGGAAAAGACGACCAACAATGAGGATTTGCTTGTCCGCATCAAGGACTGGGCGGCGCTGATGAAACAGTAATCCGCCTTGCTTCCCAAAAAAGCAGAAAAAAGTTTCGGATTCAGAGAAAAAAGGCTTGCAATCCCCCGGCAAATATGATACAATGATTTCTGCGGCTGAATAAGCTGATCATTGCATACGCGAAAGAGGTGAAATCGCAATGAAGGAAAAGATCCATCCCAACTACGGCAAGTGCATCGTTCGCTGCGTGTGCGGTGAGACGTTTGAAACCGGCTCGACCAAGAAGGAACTTCGAGTGGATATCTGCTCTAAGTGCCATCCCTTCTACACCGGCAAGCAGAAGCTGGTGTATACCGGCGGACGTGGCGATCGTTTCAAGAAGCGCTTCGGTCTCAACTAATTTTCGAGACAGCTGCTTCTCACGAGCTATCACGAGAGATAACAGGGCATTGCTTCGGCAGTGTCCTGTTTTCGTTTGCACTTTTTTGCGGTATCAAGCAGGATTTTGCCCTCCCCGTGTTGAACTTGCCAAAAGGAAAGCGCTTTGCAATCTGCTTTCTCATGAGGAAACGACGATGCTTTTCAAATCTTCTGCTTCTCCCAAAGAAAATCCGGGCAGCAAGCGCCTCCGCCGTACGCTGGGGCTGCTGCTGGGCAGCGCGCTGGCGGTGCAGTACAAGCAAGACCGAATCTTCCGCGCCAGCGTAAATTTGCAGCTGGTGATGGTGCTCAACTACCTTTACGCGGCTTATAACCTGCTGATTGGTCTGCAAAGCGGGTCGGTGTGGCTGCTGTCGCTGGGTGTCTACACGCTGATGCTTGCCATCGTCCGCACCGATCTGACGCTCTCGCACCACCGCGGGCGGAAGCTGCTGGCGGACGCCCTGCCGCGCCACGAATCCCGCTGCTATCGGCGCGTCGCGTGGTCGCTGCTGGCGCTGAATGTGCCAATTGGCGGCTTAACGCTGCTGATGGTATCGGGGCAATCCGTCTCCGCCCTGCCCGGCCACCTGATTTACCTCTCCGCGCTCTACACCTTCGTCATGATGTTTCTTGCCATCTCGAACCTGATTCGCTTCCGCAAGCTCGGCAGTCCGATTCTCTCGGCAGCAAAAGTGCTTTCGCTCGTCGCGGCGCTGCTGTCGCTGCTGATAACGTTCTCCGGCGATAAGCTGCGCGCCATCACCTTCTGGACGATGGGCAACCTCTCTTCCGCCAGCTACCAGAACGCCTTGACGCTGCTGGCAACGCTGGTGCTCTGCGGCGGCATCATTCTGACGCAGGCGCGGGCGCTCAACGCCATGAGCATGGGCGAAGAATACGCGCTGCATGTGGGCGTGTCGGTGCGGCGCGTGAAGCTGACCGTGATGATCTGCGTCAGCGCCATGATTGGCATGAGCGTGTCCGTCGGCGGCGGCATCGGCTTCGTCGGGCTGGTCACGCCGCACATGATTCGCCTGATTGTCGGTGCGAATCACCGCCGGACGCTGCCCGCCTGTCTCTACGGCGGCGCGATTTCCCTGCTCCTCGCCGACCTGATTTCCCGGACAATTCTCGCCCCGGCGGTGCTGCCCGTCGGCGTGGTCACGTCCATCATCGGCGCAGCGGCGTTTCTTGTCATCTTCCTGCGGACGAAAAGGAGGGAGCGCGCATGAACCTGACCGCCGAACATGTTTCTGTCCTTCGCGGGCGCACCGAAATTGTGCATGACGTGTCCTTTTCCGTGTCCGACGGGCAATGGCTGATGATTTGCGGCCCAAACGGCGCGGGAAAATCCACCCTGCTGAGCGCCGTCAGCCAAGAACTGCCCTACACCGGGCTGGTAACGCTGGACGGCACCGACCTGCGCCGCATGAAGCCGCGCCCGCTTGCGCGCCGGATGGCAATGCTGCGCCAGCTGAGCGACCTTGCCTACGCCTACACGGTGGAAGAGGTCGTCGCGATGGGGCGATACGCGCATCGGGGGCTTTTGCAGGCGGACAACGGCGGCGCGGAAGCGGTGGAGCGCGCGCTCCAAGCCGTGCAATTGCAGGACAAGCGGCGTCAAAATATCCTGACGCTCTCCGGCGGCGAACGCCAGCGGATGCTGCTTGCGCAGGTGCTGTGTCAGGAGCCGGATGTACTGCTGCTGGACGAGCCCGGCAACCATTTGGATTTACGCTTCCAGCAGGAACTATTCCTGCTCATCGACGCTTGGCGGCGCGAACCGGGGCACGCGGTGGTATCCGTCGTGCATGACCTGTCCCTTGCGCGGAAGTTCGGCACGCACGCGCTGCTGCTTTCCGCAGGGCGGGGCGCTTACGGCGAAATCTCCGCCATCCTGACCCCCGCCGCGCTGGAATCCGCGTGGCAGATGGATGTTGTCGGCTGGCTGCGGTCGCTGGGGGATGTGTGGCAGTGACGCAAGGGAGTTCCTCCCTTGACCCTTTCGCGCGATTGGGTTGGTGACGACTGCATACAATGCCCGCGTGTTTATGCAGGAGTTCCGCCGCCACAGCGACAAATTTTCTGCATAACCGCACATCTCTATGCAAAAATAGCATCAATAAAAAGCGCCCACCACAGGCGCTTTTTATATTGGAAAACAACTATTCTTCCGCGTGCTGTCTCAACACGCGCTATTCCGCATTCCGAATTGCGAATTCCGCATTCGTCTCACCCATTTCCATCCTGCGGACCCCACAGCCCCGTCACTTTGCCGTCCTTGTCATCCACTTCCACCTCGTAGGCATCATCCGCCATGTCGCGCTGGGGAATCGTGAAATCCACCTGCCAGCAGCCTTTGTCGGCGCGGTAGCCGTACTCCACCACGGTGCGGCACAGCAAATCCGACGCGTCCACGCCGTACTCCGCAATCACGCCCTGCGCGGCGCTCGTCAGCACATCCACAACCGCCGTCTGCGTGCCGGCAATGTCCGCAAAAGCATCATAGCCCTTTTCCACCTTGTTGATGGCAAACGCGGTGTACGCCGTGCCGCTCAGGGTGATTTGGTAGCTTTCCAGCGTCGGAATCGGCTCGCGCTTCGGGGCGGCAGGCGCCGCATCGTTCTCCGTCAGCGTATCCGACGAAACCCAGCTTTCCGCGAATGTACCGTCCGCGCGGGCGTAGCGGATGCGGGTCAGCATGGTGATGCTCTCCAGCGGAATTACGTTTCTACCACGCAAACCCATGCTGTCCAGCGCAAGATACGCTGTGCCAGCCGCCAGTTCGCCGTCCGGCACCAGATATTTGCCATCCACCAGCGCATACAGCGCCAGAGGGAATTGCGCAGTCGCCGTTGTTTCCTGCCAGTCGGACAGCTCCACGCGCTCGATGCCCGCTTCCGATGCGCGCCCGCTGTAATGCAGCGTGTAGCGTTCCAGTTCGCCGTACTGCTCGCGGATCGCGTCGCTCGCCGCGTCCGCCGGGAAGGAGGCAATGCCCGTCAGTTTCGTTTCGCCGTCCGCATCATCCGCCTGAACGGCGAAGAACGTCTGGGTAATGTCAACGCCCTTTTCCGCCAAGTTATCGCGCATGAGCAGGAGAATGTCCCGCTGGGTCTGCGCAGCGGCCGGGTGCAGATTAGCGTTTTCCACCGATATGAACGCCATCATGTCCAACCGCATCGTGAAGCGGTACGGTGTGCCGTCCAGCGTCACTTGCACCGTGACCGCGACGGCGTAATCCCCGAACGTCGTCACTTCCTCACGGGCATAATCCGCCACTTCCACAAAGCCGTTCAGGTCGGCAAAGCGCCGAATGTAGCTGGCAATCGCCTCATCGAGGTTATCTGGCAGTGCGCCGTCATAGGTCAGGCTGGCATTGCCCAACAGGTCGAAATCATACGCCTGCACGCGCCCCTGCTCATCCATCAGCAGCCAGACAAACGTGTTCCGCATGTACGCCGTCACATACCATCCCTCTTCCGCGCGCATGGCAGACCAATCGACAGCTTCGGACTTCGCGGAAAAGTTCGTGACGAACAGCGGCAGATACAGCCACGCTTTCGCCTGTTCAATAGCATCCTCGCTTGAGGAAATCGCGCCGCGCGCAAAGTCGCGGTACGGGCGATTGTTCGCCACGAGGGGCAGCACCGGCTCCGGCGCGTAGGGGGCAGACGTTTCCGCAACCGCCGCGGTCAGCAGCATCATCACACTCAGCAGCATTGCAAGGATTTTCCGCATTCTTGTTCCCTCCATCCAGCGGGTTTTCGCTTATAGAACGCTTCTGCGGCGGAAAATCTTCCCGGTGCCGGCAATCGAAATGCAAAAAATCCACCTTCCGGGGAACATTACGTCCTCACAGAAGGTGGATTTCTTATTACTTATCGAACAGTTCCTTTACCTTGTCGATGAAGGTCTTTCTCTGGTCGTACTGCTTGCCGTTGTCGTCGCCGTCGAACTGGCGGAGCAGTTCACGCTGCTTTTCGGTCAGGCGGCGCGGAGTTTCCACGCGCACCTTGAAAATCAGATCGCCCTTGTTGTTCGACCCAAGCTGCTGGATGCCCTTGCCGCGGATGCGGAACTCGGTGTCCGTCTGCGTGCCTTCGGGGATGGTGTACTTTACGCTGCCATCGAGCGTCGGGACGTCGATTTCCCCGCCGAGCGCCGCCTGAGTGAAGGAAATCGGCACTTCCAGGCGCAGGTTCGTACCCTCGCGGCGGAAGAGCTTATGCGGCTTGACGGTAATCTGGATTAGCAAATCACCATTCGGGCCGCCGTTCGCGCCGGGTTCGCCCTGCCCGCGCTTGCTCAGGACGATATTGTCATCCACACCGGCGGGAACATCGAGTTCCAGCGTCCGGCGCATCCGAACGCGCCCCGAACCGCCGCAGGACGAGCACTTGTCCTTGATGACCTTGCCGCTGCCGCCGCAAGCCGGGCAGGTACGCACGGTCGTCATCCAGCCGCCGCTCTGGCGGATTTGCCCCGTGCCTTTGCACATGGAGCAGGTCTGCGGCTGCGTGCCGGGCTTTGCGCCGCTGCCGCCGCAGGTTGCGCAGTTTTCATAGCGGTAAAATTCGACGGATTTATGGCAGCCTTTCGCCGCTTCCTCGAAGGTCAGGCGCAATTCATAGCGCACGTCGTTGCCCTGCCGAGGGGCATTCCGGCGCGCCTGTGCACTGCCGCCCATGCCGCCGTTGAACAGCTGGTCGAAGATGTCGCCCATACCGCCCATGCCGCTGAAGTCCATGCCGCCGAACGGATTGCCGCCCGCGCTGCCGCCCATATCCGGGCCATCAAAGCCAAACTGGTCGTAACGGGCGCGCTTATCCGGGTCGGACAGCACCTCATTGGCTTCGTTCAGTTCCTTGAAGCGGGCTTCCGCTTCCTTGTCGTTGGGGTGCAGGTCGGGGTGGCATTCCTTCGCCTTCTTGCGGTAGGCGCGCTTAATGTCCTCATCCGTCGCGTTTTTATCGATACCCAGCACTTCGTAATAATCGCGCTTGTTCGCCACGTTTGTTCACCTCTGATTGATAATCCGGCTTTTTGCCTGATGGCAGGGTCTGCTTACTTTGCTTTCATGCAAATGAGGAATCCATCTATCGGAGTAGATTTTTCCAGAAGCAATGGAATCGCGCCTTCAGGCGCGACAAGGGGGCAATGGAAACGAACGAAGTCCGAGGTCGCCCCCTTGACCCCTTCGGTCGCCTCTACCGGAGTTGGTTTTTATCGGAACAAGGAAAACCGCATCCGCGTCGCCCCAAAACCCTGCATGGGCGATTGACCCAAATATACCGGGAGGCACGTTGGACGGCACTCCCGGCTCGGATATGACTTGCATCCGCAGAAACAGCCGGTGCTGCTTCTGCGGATGTTTCATTGCTTAGTGAACGTCGCCGTCCGCCTCATAGGTGCCGTCCGCGTTCTGCGTACCGGCCTGCGGCTGTTCGGGGTTCGCGCCCTGCTCGCCGCCCTGCTGCTGATACAGCTTGCCGAAGATGGCGTACACCTTCTGGGTGAAGGCATCCATCGCGTTCTTGATTTCTTCCGCGTTGTTGCCCTCGCGAACCTTCTTGAAGTTCGCGATTTCGCTCTCGACAGTCGCCTTGTCCTCCGCGGACAGCTTGTCGCCGTTCTCGCGCAGCTGCTTCTCCATCTCGTAAATCATGGAGTCAGCATGGTTGAGGGTTTCGACTTCTTCCTTGCGCTTCTTGTCCTGCTCAGCGTACTGCTCAGCTTCCTTGACGCGCTGGTTGATTTCTTCCTCGGTCAGGTTGGAGGAAGCGGTGATGGTAATCTTCTGCTCGTTGCCAGTCGCCTTATCCTTTGCGGAGACATTCACGATGCCGTTCGCGTCGATGGAGAAGGTGACTTCAATCTGCGGCACGCCACGGGGCGCGGGCGCAATGCCGGTCAGCTGGAAGAGACCCAAGGACTTGTTGTCGTAAGCCATCTGACGTTCGCCCTGCAGGACGTTGATTTCAACCGTCGTCTGACCATCCGCCGCGGTGGAGAACACCTGCGACTTGCTGGTCGGGATGGTGGTGTTGCGGTCAATCAGGCGCGTGAAGATGTGGCCTTCGGTTTCCAGACCCAGAGACAGCGGGGTAACGTCCAGCAGCAGCACGTCCTTCACTTCGCCGCCCAGCACGCCGCCCTGAATGGCAGCGCCGATAGCCACGCACTCATCCGGGTTGATGCCCTTGAAGGGTTCCTTGCCGGTCACGCGCTTCACAGCCGCCTGAACAGCCGGGATACGAGTAGAACCGCCAACCAGAATGATCTTGCTGATGTCGTTGTAGGTCAGACCCGCGTCCTTCAAAGCCTTTTCCATAGGCGTGATGGTCGCCTGCACGAGGTCAGCGGTCAGTTCCTCGAACTTCGCACGGGTGATGGTGACGTCGAGGTGCTTCGGGCCATTGGCATCCGCCGTGATGAACGGCAGGTTGATGTTCGCGCTGGTTGTGCCGGACAGGTCAATCTTCGCCTTTTCCGCTTCCTGCTTCAAGCGCTGGCTCGCGGCACGATCCTTGCGCAGGTCAATGCCGTTTTCCTTCTGGAACTGATCCGCCACATAGTCGATAATGCGCTGGTCGAAGTCGTCGCCGCCCAGGCGGGTGTTGCCGTTGGTGGCAAGCACTTCAAACACGCCGTCACCAATGTCGAGGATGGACACGTCGAACGTGCCGCCGCCGAGGTCGTACACCAGAATCTTCTGGTTGCCGTCCTTCTCAAGGCCGTATGCCAGAGAAGCAGCCGTCGGCTCGTTGATGATACGCAGCACTTCCAGACCCGCGATGCGGCCAGCGTCCTTGGTCGCCTGACGCTGCGCGTCATTGAAGTACGCCGGGACGGTGATAACCGCCTGCGTGACCTTTTCGCCCAGATAGGCTTCGGCGGTTTTCTTCATCTTCTTCAAAATCATATCGGAAATGTCCTGAGGGGTGTAGGCCTTGCCGTCGATGTTCACCTTGTAGTTCGTGCCCATCTCACGCTTGATGGAGATGACGGTACGGTCGGGGTTGGTCACGGCCTGACGCTTTGCAATCTGACCGACCATACGCTCGCCGTCCTTGGAGAAAGCCACGACAGACGGCGTAGTGCGCGCGCCTTCCGCGTTCGGGATAACAACCGGCTGGCCGCCTTCCATGACCGCCACGCAGCTGTTCGTCGTACCAAGGTCAATACCAATAATCTTGCTCATAATCTTGTCCTCCAATATCTATGTCGAATGTTTAGGAAATTGTCTGATTTATGCAGTGGGCATTGCTGCCCGAACTGTCTGATTGAATGGGGCTTAGTCGGGCACGACCTTCACCATCGCGTGACGGAGAACGGTCTTGTCCATCATGTACCCCTTCTGGAGCACCATGCACACCGTGCCGGGTTCGCCGTCATCCGCCGTACCCTGCATGATGGCTTCTTCCAGATTCGGGTCAAACTTTTCGCCGAGGCGGTCAATGGGTGTCACGCCTAACTTTTCGTAGGCGGCAACCATCTGCTTGCGCGTCATCTCCACGCCGGTTTTGAGGGCGTCGGCATCCGCATTCTCTGCTGCAGCCAGCGCGCGTTCAAGGTTATCCAGCACGGGGAGCATCGCGGTCGCGACCTTGCGCTGACCCTCCGCGAAAGCATCCGCGCGGACGCCTTCGTTGCGGCGGCGGAAGTTGTCAAAATCCGCCTGCACGCGCTGGGCGAGCGCCAGATACTCATCCGCCTTGGCAGCGGCCTTCTTGAGTGCGTCCACGTCCGGAGCATCCGCCTGCGGGGCGGATTCCTGCGGCGCTTCGGCAGCCGGCTGCTCCTGATCTGTCACGTCGGGGGTCATATCTTCCTCCGGCTGCTTCGGGGTTTTCTGCTGCTCATTCATCGGTCGCTTTCTGCCTTTCTTCCATTTCATTGCTATTTATCCAGCTTCTTATTTTTCTGTGGCGCCTGACTTCCGAACATCTCGGACAGCTGCTGACCCATCGTGTTCATGACGGACAGCACCCGGCTGTACCGCATTCGCGTCGGGCCAATCACGCCGATTGTCCCCTGCCGGCCGGAGCCGGTAGAGTACGTCGCGGTGACGATGGAGCAGTCCGCCATTTCCGGCACGCCCGTTTCCGGGCCAATGCGGACGGTGAACGCCATTTCGCCCTTCTGACTGATGATGTCCGCCAGACGGTCGCGCGTTTCCATCAGGCTGAGGAACGACCGCGCCTTTTCCATGTCGCTGTATTCGGGGTACGCGAGCATGTTGCTCGTGCCGCCAACCGCCACATGCGGGTGCGTCATTTCGTCCTGCTGTCCCAGCGCCTTGCCCAAGCCCTGCAGGAGACGCTCGTTCTCGTGCATTCCCTGCATCAGCTGCGGCATCTGCGCCACCGCCTCATGGAGCGTCAGCCCCTGAAGGCGTTCGGTCAGCGTCTTGCTGATGGCGTAGAGCGCGTCGCTGTCGAGATCGCTTGCCACCTGCACCACCTGATCGCGGACAATGCCCATATCCGTCACGATGACGACCAGCGCGGATGTATCCGACACCGGTACGAGCTGAATCGTGCGAATCTTCGGCATTTTCCCCGTCGGCGGCAGTACCACGGCGGTGTAGCTTGTCAGGGAGGAAAGCACCTGTGCGGCGTGGTCTATCACATCCTCCATTTGATGCATCCGCCCCAGAAAATGCCCCTTGACCGCCGCATCGCTATCCGACGGAATGCGCCCCGTCTTCAGCAGCTGATCGACATAGAGCCGATACGCTTTTGCGGACGGGATGCGTCCTGCGGAGACATGCGGCTGATCGAGGTAGCCCAGTTCCTCCAGATCGCTCATCTCATTGCGGATGGTCGCGGAGGACAAGCCCATGTCGTATTTCTTCGAGATGGTTCTTGACCCCACCGGCACAGCGGTGAGGATGTAGTCGTCAATGATGGCTTGCAGGATTCTGAACTTCCGTTCATCCATCATCATGACCAATCCCTCCTCTCCGTGAACCATGCTGGTCTGTGTTGTTAGCACTCACCGTGGTCGAGTGCTAATCACATGACATAATATACCCCTGTCAAGTCACTTTGTCAAGGGGTTCGCGGGAATTTTTTTCATCTTTTCTGTAAACTCGGTTTGACAAATCTGTGAACGCGTGATTTTTTCGCCGGAACCAACGGTTTTGCGCACCAAAAAGCGGCTGCCCGGAATCGCTCCCAAGGCAGCCGTCCATGTTATCAATGTTCTTGCAAATCACGGAACTTCCGCGTTTCATCCTCCGAAAGTGTCTCATACGGCATGAAGAACCGCACATAGATGTACTGCGGGAGAAACAGCAGCAACACAAACAGCAACCAGGCAGCAAACCACCCGATGGCATCATTCATGCTGTTACGGAAAAAAATGCACACCACGAAGATGACAAACTCAATCGGCATGAGTACATTAGCCATTTTGAAACTTCTTGGTTTGTACAGGATCCAGCAGTCCGG
>OGFY01002123.1_pt1 | contig 12540 bp, 10 predicted proteins | sample 1570951 | NCBI WGS metagenome assembly OGFY01 (sample SAMEA2581942, study PRJEB24529) | metagenome | biome: Human gut stool | place: China | collected 2011
AGCGGCTCCTGCCGGACTTACGTGTTTAAATGAAGCGGCAGCCGGCATCCCGGTAGCCTCTTTCAGTTCTTTTACCAACTGCCAACCGTTCAGGGCATCCATAAAGTTGATATACCCCGGACGTCCGTTCAAGACTTCGATAGGCAACTCTCCCTCCTGCATAAAGATGCGGGCCGGCTTTTGATTAGGGTTACAGCCGTATTTCAAAGATAGTTCTTTTGCCATAATTATTATTGTTTGGATAACTGCAAATACGTTTTATAGTAATAAAAAAAACCTCCTAAAATCACAATTTAGGAGGTTTCATTTTACGATAAATATGGTTGGGCTATCTGGACTCGAACCAGAAATGACAGGACCAGAATCTGTAGTGTTACCATTACACCATAGCCCAATGTTACTTACGATCAACATCTCTTGTTTCTCGTTTGCGGTTGCAAAGGTACAAAGTTTTTTTTAATCACAAATACTTTTCGCTCTTTTTTTCTAAAAAAATATCTAATATGCCGGATTCCAAAGAGATGCATCCCTAAAAAAAAACAAAAAATGAAATAGATTTAGCACATTACTTTCATTGATACAATAAATCAGCGTATATTTGTAAAAAATATCACGTTTATGACAAGAAAACAAAGAATCCCCTTTCCTTGTTATAAACAGAAACTGAACATTGATTATTTAATTTCAACCTATAAATGAACGAAACGAAAGTATTAATAGAAAAGATAACCGAAGGTATACAAGAAAAAAAAGGTAAAAACATTGTCATAGCAGACCTGACAAACATAGACGACACGATATGCAAATACTTTGTAATCTGTCAGGGGAACTCTCCCAGCCAGGTCATTGCCATTGTAGATTCCATAAAAGAATTTACCCGCAAAGGTGCCGGCACCAAACCCTCTGCCATCGACGGACAGCGAAATGCAGAATGGGTAGCTATGGACTTTTCAGATGTATTAGTACATGTATTCCTACCGGAAGCCAGAAACTTTTATAATTTGGAGCACCTGTGGGCAGATGCCAAGTTAACTACAATTCCCGACATTGATTAATCTATCAGTATGGACAATAACAGCAAGAAACCCAACAATAAAGTAAATATGCCCAAGTTCAATCTGAACTGGATGTATATGATTATCGCCCTAATGCTTTTAGGGCTGTATTTCGCTAACGGAAGCAGTTCTGTCAGTAAGAACATCTCTTACGATGAGTTCCAGCAGTACGTACGTGACGGCTATGTAAGTAAAGTGATCGGTTATGATGATAATTCGGTCGAGATTTATATCAAACCCCAGTACGTAGGAACCGTATTCAAACAAGATTCCACCCGTGTAGGCCGGAATCCGATGATCACTACGGAAGCCCCTTCACGCGAGAACCTGGATAACTTTCTACAAAAAGAAAAAGAGGAGACGCACTTTGACGGTTCTGTCAGCTATGATAAGAAAAAAGACTATTTCAGTGCAATACTTTGGAATGTACTGCCGATTGTCTTCCTGATTGCTTTATGGATATTCTTCATGCGACGCATGGGCAGTGGTGCCAGCGGAGGTGCAGGCGGAGTATTCAATGTAGGAAAGTCGAAAGCCCAGCTTTTTGAAAAAGGCGGTTCCATCAAAGTAACTTTCAAAGATGTAGCCGGACTGGCAGAAGCCAAACAAGAAGTAGAAGAAATTGTGGAATTCTTGAAAGAACCCCAGAAATATACTGACCTGGGAGGTAAAATTCCTAAAGGCGCTCTATTGGTGGGCCCTCCGGGAACAGGTAAAACGTTGCTTGCGAAAGCTGTGGCCGGTGAAGCCAATGTACCTTTCTTCTCTTTGGCCGGTTCCGATTTCGTTGAAATGTTTGTCGGTGTAGGTGCATCCCGTGTACGCGACCTCTTCAAACAAGCTAAAGAGAAAGCTCCTTGTATCGTTTTCATCGACGAGATTGATGCTGTAGGACGTGCTCGCGGTAAGAATCCTGCAATGGGCGGAAATGATGAACGTGAAAATACGTTGAACCAGTTGCTGACGGAAATGGATGGTTTCGGCTCAAATAGCGGTGTTATTATCCTGGCAGCCACCAACCGTGTGGATGTACTAGACAAGGCATTGCTCCGTGCCGGACGTTTCGACCGACAAATCCATGTAGATTTACCTGATCTGAACGAACGTAAAGAAGTATTTGGCGTACACTTGCGCCCCATCAAAATAGACGATACGGTAGATGTAGACTTACTGGCACGCCAGACACCCGGATTTTCGGGTGCAGACATTGCCAATGTATGTAATGAAGCTGCTCTGATCGCCGCGCGTCACGGAAAGAAATTCGTAGGCAAGCACGACTTTCTGGACGCAGTAGACCGTATTATTGGCGGACTTGAAAAGAAAACAAAGATTACTACGGAAGCCGAACGTCGGTCTATTGCCCTGCACGAGGCCGGACACGCCAGCATTTCCTGGTTATTGGAATATGCCAATCCATTGATTAAGGTAACTATCGTCCCCCGCGGGCGGGCCTTGGGCGCTGCCTGGTATCTGCCGGAAGAAAGACAGATCACGACTAAAGAGCAAATGCTCGACGAGATGTGTGCTACTTTGGGCGGGCGTGCTGCCGAAGACCTTTTCATCGGCCGTGTATCAAGCGGAGCTGCTAACGATCTTGAGCGCGTAACCAAACAGGCGTATGGCATGATCGCATATTTGGGTATGAGTGAAAAGCTACCCAATTTATGCTATTATAATAATGATGAGTATTCATTCCAGCGTCCATATAGTGAAAAAACTGCCGAACTGATTGACGAAGAGGTCAAAAGAATGGTAAACGAACAGTATGAACGTGCCAAACAGATTCTCTCGGAACACAAAGAGCAACACAACGAATTGGCACAGCTACTGATCGATAAAGAAGTCATCTTTGCTGAGGATGTAGAACGTATCTTTGGAAAACGTCCTTGGGCTTCTCGTTCGGAGGAAATCATGGCAGCTAATAACAAACAAGAAAACGCCGTTCATCCTGCAGATGGAGAAGATGTAGACACAACTACTCCGCAAGCAACAGAGTCTCAAGAGGGCAATACGCAACAAGAGTCAGCGGCATCACAAAACTAAAAACGTAACAACACCTTGAAGAACAACTTTTTACAACGCGCCATAACAGGAATATTATTCGTAGCCATCATAGTGGGTTGTATACTTTATGATCCACTGGCTTTCGGCACTCTTTTTGTCATTGTCAGCGCTCTGACTATACGCGAATTCGGACATCTCGTCAACCAATCGGGAGAGGTAAGCATCAACCGGACTATCACCATGTTGGGAGGAGCTTATCTGTTTCTGGCCATTATGGGTTTCTGTATCGACGCTGCCGGTTCTAAAATATTTATTCCTTACCTGATATTAATCATTTATCTGATGGTAAGCGAGTTATATCTCAAAAAGAAGAATCCGGTTTTAAACTGGGCTTACTCCATGCTGAGCCAGATGTACATCGCGCTTCCCTTTGCCATGCTGAATGTGCTTGCTTTCCAGAATGATCCGGAAGCAAGCAGCGTATCATACAATCCGATATTGCCTCTATCCATCTTTGTCTTTTTATGGCTGAATGATACGGGGGCATATTGTTTCGGATCACTTTTTGGCAAACACCGCCTGTTTGAACGCATATCACCTAAAAAATCATGGGAAGGTTCCATTGGCGGAGGTATTGTAGCCATTGCCTCTTCATTTGTTTTTGCCTGCTACTTCCCCATCATGACATGGGCAGAATGGGCGGGACTGGCATTGGTAGTTGTCATTGTCGGATCTTGGGGTGACCTGACAGAGTCTCTGCTGAAACGCCAATTGCAGATTAAAGATTCAGGAAGTATTCTACCCGGACATGGAGGTATGCTCGATCGCTTCGACAGTTCACTAATGGCTATACCGGCAGGCGTTATTTACCTATATGCACTGACATTGGTCTAAAGCAGACAAAAAAATAAGTCACAAAAAAACAACGGGCTACAAACACCAAGTACCCTGCAAAAGATAGCAGAAACTTATTGTTTGTAGCCCGTTATTCTTTTAACTAACCTTCTTTTATTTTATTTGCACTTCATCCGAAAGCGTCACCTGCTTTGCTTCCTCCGGCATTGACTGGCCCTTTAAGTTAAAGACCACTTCCGTTTCCCCGTCCTTTACGGAATTCAATTTCACCTTAATGCCTTTCTTACCGGTCAGATCCAATGAATTCAAGTTGAAAGATACGGCACCATTCGCCTGGCGAGCGGTCACATCATCGTATGTTTTATAGCGAAATTCCAAATGGATGTATTCATCATCCTCTCCCTCGGCAGCTGTAGCCCGCATATCACGAACCAGACTGACAAGATGCTTCTCCTTAACCGGTAAATTCTGACGGAAAATGACATTCAAGTATCCCCCGCCGATCCACATCATATCCTTGTTAACCCAAACCGGATCATTCCCAAATTCCGATTCATTCTCAGCCGTCAAATCTTCTACCTGTTTGGTCAGGACATTATAATTATGCTCTACCTTCACAGCATGATCATATCCTTCATAATTATCGTAAAGTGGGTTGAAGTAAGTAATCACCCGTTGCCCGTCTATCGGCTTATAAAATGGGATAGCAGTTGCAGCCGGCCAAAGAGTTCCCCAACGGTCAGCATTCAGCGAATAAGTGTCGCCACCGACCACACGTACCGTGGCCCAATCTACCGCTATATCTCCCAATGAATAGCCATCATTATCGTCACACGATTGCAATGCCGGCAGCATCAGTGTCAACATTGCCATCCAAAGTAGTTTTATTTTTTTCATCTCTTTTTTTAGTTAATCCTTATATCCTATAAATAAAAAAACCGGGCATTTACTGCACCGGTCTCCTGTTTATTATTGAATAAAAAACTATTTTTTAAGCAATTTCACCATTTCACGAGCTGCATGCCGGGGGGCTCCGGCCGGTCCGAGTAACCGTGCCATCTCTTCGTAACCGTCCAACATTTTGCGACGATAATCCTCCCGAAACAGCAAACGCTCCAATTCGGCCCGCATATTCTCTACCGTCATCGTATCGGCCACCAACTCCCTGACAACTTCACGTCCGGCAATCAGATTGACCAACGAGATAAACTTCACCTTCAAAATATGCCTTCGGAGAAAAGACACCAATTTGCCCACCGGAGTGTAATAACAAACCACCTGAGGAACACGGAAAAGAGCTGTCTCGAGAGTAGCCGTACCGGAAGTAACCAAGGCAACATCCGCCTGTTGGAGCAAACGATAAGTCCGGTCAAAAATCACCGCCAGTTCCGTTCCTTTTACAAATTTGGCATAGTATTCCGGAGAAATGCCCGGAGCAGCTGCCAGCACAAGCTGATAACCGGGAAAAGCTGAAGCAGCCCGGATCATATCGGGCAGATTATCCTTAATCTCCTGTTTTCTGCTACCTGCAAGCAAAGCTATGATAGGTTTATCTGCCAATTCACTATCGGCAATAAAATCGGCAAAGGACTCCTGATGCGACGCCTTGAAGGCGGTCACCTCATCTACCGTCGGATTTCCCACATAATGAATGGGATATCGATGTCCCTTGAAAAATCTTACCTCAAAAGGAAGTATGGAAAAAAGCTCGTCCACATCTCTTTTTATATTCTTGATCCGATACTCTTTCCATGCCCAAATCTTGGGAGAGATATAATAATAAACCGGTATCTTTGTTTTCGCATGCACAAACTTAGCAATATCGAGATTAAAGCCCGGATAATCCACCAGAATGACCACATCGGGCGACCACGCCACGATGTCCTCCTTGCATCTCTTCATGTTGGCAAAAATGGTCGGCAAATGTAGCAGCACAGGGATAAACCCCATGTAGGCCAACTCTTTATAATGCTTCACCATTGTTCCTCCCACGGCAGCCATCAAATCACCGCCAAAGAAGCGAAATTCAGCTTCCGGGTCTTCCTCTTTCAGTGCAGCCATCAAGTGGGAAGCATGCAAATCGCCCGAAGCCTCGCCAACAATCAGATAATATTTCATAATTCCCAGGATTTCAGTTCATCCATAAAATGATAAGCGGTCATATCCACTACAGTAGGTGTAATCGCTACGTATCCATTAGCCAGTGCCCAGTGATCATTCTTTTCGTTTTCCGGTTCATGATCGATAAATTCTCCGGTTAACCAATAGAAATTCGCATCGTCTCTCCGGGGGCAAGCCTGCCATTCTCCGCTCCAATGTCCTTTGGCCTGTTCGCAGATTCTCACCCCTTTTATCTCCTGAGTATTAGGAAGATTCACATTGAGGCAAGTCAGTGGCGGAAGTCCTTTCTCAAGCACCATCGCAGCTATTCTCCGGACATAAGGTCCTGCTGCATCAAAATCAGCTCCGGGGGCATGGTCACAAATAGAGAAACCGATAGAAGGAATCCCATTGAGACAACCTTCGATCACGATCCCCATCGTACCGGAATAGTGCACATTGGTAGCGGAATTGTCACCATGGTTGATTCCACCAACAACCAGGTCCGGCTTCCGGTCGAGTATCTGATTCCGTGCCAGTTTTATGCAGTCGGTCGGTGTACCGGAACATTTATAAACAGTCAGTCCCACATCTTTCTTTAATAACTGATCGTGCACCGGCTGTGTCACCGTCAATGCACATCCACTTCCGGAACGAGGGGCATCCGGGGCCATTACCACTATCTCGCCCAGCGGGCGGAGGAATTTTATCAGTTCACTAATACCTTTTGCCATGATGCCGTCGTCATTGGAGACGAGGATCAGAGGTCTTTTATTTTCCATACAATCTACCTTATCTGTTATTTTATGTTTTCGAAATGCACAAAAGTAACAAAAAGAACTTGTATCGACAACAGAACCAAATAGGAAAGCGAAAGTCTCTTCATTTTCCATAGATGATAACTATAAAAGAGAGGAATAAAAACATCCGGGTGTTTTACACAACAACATCCGGATGTTTTAAGATAGAACATGGGGATGTTATTATCCAAAACATGGGGATGTTTTGCCACTTCTCTTTTCATGTAAACCCAGAAAGGGTCTGATGTTTAGCCATGCAGACTACCCGTTTACAAATCTTAATCTTCTGCAAGTGAGTAAAAAAAGGAATCGATATTCAATTTTAATACGTATATTTGCAAGCTAAAAAGAGAAAAAATGCCCGTATCTCACCTGGCAGTTATTAACAAAACAGGTGACTTATCAACAGATTAAGCAAAGTTTCTATTTTTTAGTAGGCGCTCTGAGGATTTATCACTTATTTCGCTGCCAATAAATTTAGATAATATGGGAAAAATAATTGCTTTGGCCAATCAAAAAGGTGGTGTAGGAAAAACAACGACTACGATTAACCTCGCAGCTTCGTTGGCTACGCTCGAAAAGAAAGTACTGGTTGTTGATGCAGACCCACAGGCAAATGCCTCTTCCGGATTGGGAGTCGACATCAAGCAATCTGAATGTACTATCTACGAATGCATTATCGACAGAGCCAACGTACAGAACGCTATTCATGACACCGAAATTGATTCGTTGAAAGTCATTTCATCGCACATTAATCTCGTAGGCGCCGAAATAGAAATGCTAAATCTCAAAAACCGCGAAAAGATACTGAAAGAAGTGCTGACTCCGTTAAAGGAAGAGTATGATTATATTTTGATAGACTGCTCTCCTTCGCTGGGACTGATCACAATCAACGCCCTCACGGCAGCCGATTCGGTGATTATCCCCGTACAAGCGGAATATTTTGCCCTTGAGGGAATCAGCAAACTGCTGAATACCATCAAGATCATCAAATCGAAACTGAACCCGGCACTCGAAATAAAAGGTTTTCTGCTGACCATGTACGACTCACGTCTGCGTCAAGCCAACCAAATCTATGATGAAGTGAAACGCCACTTCCAGGAACTGGTGTTCAAAACCGTCATCCAGCGTAACGTAAAACTGAGTGAAGCCCCCAGCTACGGCCTCCCCACCATCTTATATGATGCAGAGTCCACCGGAGCGAAAAATCATTTGGCGCTGGCTAAAGAACTAATAAGCAGAAACAGTAAATAAACGAAGATATGGCAACACAGAGAAGAAATGCATTAGGCCGCGGGCTGGAAGCCCTACTCTCCATGGAAGAGGTGAAAACCGAAGGTTCTTCGTCTATTAACGAAATAGAACTGTCGAAAATCTCCGTCAACCCCAACCAACCACGCCGTGAGTTTGATGAAACGGCACTGGAGGAGTTGGCCGATTCGATCAGAGAAATAGGAATTATCCAACCCATCACCTTACGTAAAGTCTCGGACGACGAGTACCAGATTATTGCCGGAGAACGCCGCTACCGCGCCTCTCAGAAAGCCGGACTGGATCCTATTCCCGCATATATCCGGACAGCCGATGATGAGAACGTGATGGAAATGGCGCTGATAGAGAATATCCAGCGTGAGGATCTTAATTCAGTGGAAATCGCACTGGCCTACCAGCACCTGATAGAGCAATATGACCTGACACAGGAACGGTTGAGTGAACGTGTCGGCAAGAAGCGTACGACCATTGCCAACTATCTGCGCCTGCTGAAACTGCCGGCACCGATACAAATGGCCCTGCAAAACAAGCAGATAGACATGGGACACGCCCGGGCACTGATCACATTAGGCGATCCGAAACTACAAGTTAAAATATTCGAAGAGATTCTGGAACACGGATACTCCGTTCGCAAAGTAGAAGAGATCGTGAAATCGCTGAGCGAGGGAGAAGCCGTAAAGAGCGGAACCAAAAAGATAACCCCGAAACGGGCCAAACTGCCCGAAGAATTCAATATGCTGAAACAGCACCTTTCGGGATTCTTTAACACCAAGGTACAACTGACCTGTTCTGAAAAGGGAAAAGGAAAAATAAGCATCCCCTTCAGTAATGAAGAAGAGTTGGAACGTATCATGGAAATCTTCGATTCACTGAAGAAATAAATGGCAAAAAAAACTAAAACATACCCGTTATACATTGCCCTGCTTCTCTGTTTCTTTCAGGTAGCAGGGATTGATGTGTATGCACAGGAGCCTGTCAAAATGTCCTAACATTCCAATAGGCGTGTATTCGACGCCCCCAAAGCCGCCATCGCCAGCAGGTCGGTTCTACTCCGGCCACCGACAGTGTGAAAGTGGAGAAAGCAGTCGTCCTCCCACCGATAGACAGTTTGGAGAACCTGAAACCCGCCATCGTTACGGCAGACAGCCTGGAGGAAGTCAACCGACAGAACCTGGAAAGGATAGAAACACCCGTCATGCCATCGGTCGTAAAGGCAGATAGCCTGCCACCCGTCATGCCCAAGAAGCTTTTCGTACCTAATCCGACGAAAGCCACCTGGTATGCCATCGTATTTCCGGGCGGAGGACAAATTTATAACCGCAAATACTGGAAGTTACCTATTATATATGGTGGATTTGCCGGATGTGCTTACGCATTGAGCTGGAACGGGAAAATGTATAAAGACTATGCTCAGGCGTATATGGATATTATGGATAACAATCCTAATACCAACAGTTTTCAGGATTTGCTTCCTCCGAATCATAACTATACCGATACGCAACTGAAAGACCTGCTCCGCAAACGAAAGGACACATACCGGCGCTATCGGGATCTCAGTATATTCGCCGTCATCGGTGTATATCTGATTTCCATCATCGACGCCTATGTGGATGCGGAACTATCGAATTTCGACATATCACCCGACCTGAGTATGAGGGTGGAACCTACTATTATAAATAACAACCCGTTGCAACCCGGCAGCAAGTCGGTAGGCGTGCAATGCAGCCTCAGATTTTAACCCATGAAGATTGAACAAATAAGAATGAAGAAATTAGCAAACTATTGCCCCCTGATTTTATTATTTTTGTTTGCCACACCCAAGGTAAACGCACAGAGTGTAGACGTAGTGATTCGCGACAACGGCAAAGAACGCCAAGAGAGCATCGAACTTCCCAAAAGTATGACTTATCCTCTCGATAGCCTGCTCAACGACTGGAAAGCCAAGAATTATATCGACTTAGGAAAAGACTGCAGTACAGCGGAGATCAACCCGCTGTTCAGCGACTCCGTATACATCGACCGCCTATCACGCATGCCAACTGTTATGGAGATGCCATACAACGAAATTGTACGTAAATTTATTGATATGTATGCCGGACGCCTGCGGAATCAAGTCTCTTTTATGTTGAGTGCCTGCAACTTCTATATGCCTATCTTTGAGGAGGCCCTCGATGCGTATAATTTACCATTGGAATTGAAATATCTGCCTATTATCGAATCGGCGTTGAACCCGTCGGCAGGATCGCGCGGCTTGTGGCAGTTCATGATCGGAACCGGCAAAATGTACGGTCTGGAGTCAAACAGCCTGGTGGACGACCGTCGTGACCCGATAAAAGCAACCTGGGCAGCAGCACGCTACCTGAAGGATCTATATGACATTTATCATGACTGGAACCTTGTGATTGCGGCTTACAACTGCGGACCAGGCACTATCAACAAAGCCATCCGCCGCTCGGGAGGAGAAACCGACTATTGGAGTATTTATAATTATCTGCCCAAAGAAACAAGAGGTTACGTACCGGCATTTATCGCCGCGAACTATGTAATGACCTATTACTGTGATCACAACATCTGCCCGATGGAAACCAATATTCCCGAAAGCACTGATACGATTCAGGTTAACAAAAACCTCCATTTCCAGCAGATCGCCGACTTATGCAACGTCCCAATGGACCAAATCAGAAGTCTCAATCCACAATATAAAAAAGAAATCATACCGGGCGAAAGCAAGTCGTACACACTGCGCCTTCCACAAAACGCGGTCAGCTCGTTCATCGACCGTCAGGATACGATTTATGCCCACCGTGCCGGCGAACTGTTCAAGAATCGGCGTACAGTGGCCATCAGGGACGACAGTTCAGCCTCCAAGAGGAGAGGTAGCTCTGCCAAAGCCGGCAGTGGTACACCCACTTACTATAAAAGCAAAAACGGTGATACCCTGGGAGCCATTGCGGCAAAATATGGTGTACGCGTAAAAGATCTTCAAAACTGGAACGGATTGCGGGGAACTAACATTTCCGCAGGAAAACGTTTGAAAATATACAAATAAATCGCCTTTCGCTTGCCTGATGTTTAAATTTGATTATTTTTGCAGAAAAGGAACGAAAGGACTAAATTATGGACACTGAGAACCAGAAAGAAATAGCTGAAGAGCAGATGATTGAACAAGCGTTTCAGGAATTGCTGAACGATTATCTTGCTACCAAGCACCGCAAACGTATTGAGATTATAACCAAGGCCTTCAATTTCGCCAACCAGGCACATAAAGGCATCAAACGACGCTCGGGGGAACCGTATATCATGCATCCCATTGCCGTCGCGAAGATCGTATGCAATGAAATAGGCCTTGGCTCGACTTCCATTTGTGCCGCTTTGCTGCACGATGTTGTCGAGGACACCGATTATACAGTAGAAGATATCGAAAATATCTTCGGGGCCAAGATTGCACAGATTGTCGACGGACTGACCAAAATCTCCGGAGGTATTTTTGGTGACCGGGCTTCGGCACAAGCAGAAAACTTCAAGAAACTCCTGCTCACCATGTCTGATGATATCCGGGTGATCCTGATCAAGATTGCCGACCGCCTGCACAACATGCGTACACTCGGTTCCATGTTGCCCAACAAGCAATATAAGATTGCAGGCGAAACCCTTTATATTTACGCCCCTCTTGCCAATCGCCTGGGACTGTATAAGATCAAGACGGAACTGGAAAACCTCAGTTTCAAATATGAACATCCTGAAGAATATCAGGAGATTGAAGAAAAGCTGAACGCAACAGCCGCCGAACGCGATAAGGTATTCAACGAATTCACCGCTCCCATACGCGAGCAGTTGGATAAAATGGGATTAAAATATCGAATCCTGGCACGTGTGAAGTCCATCTACTCTATCTGGAACAAGATGCAGACCAAGCATGTTCCTTTCGAAGAGATTTATGATCTTCTGGCTGTACGGATCATTTTCGAACCACGCAACATAGACGAGGAACTGAACGACTGTTTCGATATTTATGTTTCTATCTCCAAAATCTATAAACCGCATCCCGACCGTCTGCGCGACTGGGTGAGCCACCCCAAAGCTAACGGATACCAGGCACTGCACGTCACTTTGATGGGCAATAATGGCCAGTGGATCGAAGTCCAGATACGCAGTGAGCGGATGAACGATGTAGCCGAACAGGGATTTGCCGCTCACTGGAAATATAAAGAAGGAGGAGGCAGCGAAGACGAAGGCGAACTGGAGAAATGGTTGCGTACCATTAAAGAGATACTCGACGATCCGCAGCCGGATGCCATCGACTTTCTCGATACAATCAAATTAAACTTATTCGCCTCGGAAATCTTTGTCTTCACCCCGAAAGGAGAGCTCAAAACCATGCCGCAGAACTCCACTGCCCTGGATTTCGCCTTCTCACTGCACACGGATATAGGAAGCCACTGTATAGGTGCCAA
>OGFY01002125.1_pt1 | contig 12524 bp, 9 predicted proteins | sample 1570951 | NCBI WGS metagenome assembly OGFY01 (sample SAMEA2581942, study PRJEB24529) | metagenome | biome: Human gut stool | place: China | collected 2011
CGGCCCCATGCACCCAACCTAAGATGTAAACGGAGGGAATGAAAATGGCAGCACAAAGCGAGCTGTACCGAGATATAGCAACCAGAACCGGAGGAGATATCTACATCGGGGTGGTGGGGGCGGGGCGTACCGGCAAATCCACCCTCATCAAGCGTTTTATGGAAACGATGGTGCTGCCCCGCATCGAAAGCGAGCCCCGCCGCAGCCGGGCCGCCGATGAGCTGCCGCAATCGGCAGCCGGGCGCACCATTATGACCACCGAGCCGAAATTCATTCCGGAGGAGGCGGTCAGCATCACACTGGAGGGGAACATCAGCCTGCGGGTGCGGATGATCGACTGCGTGGGGTATATTGTGCCCAGTGCGCTGGGCTACATAGAAAACCAGCAGCCCCGCATGGTGATGACCCCCTGGTACGATAAGGAGGTCCCCTTCAACATGGCGGCGGAGGTGGGCACCCGCAAGGTCATCAATGAGCATTCAACCATCGGCCTGGTAGTGACCACCGACGGCAGCATCAGCGATATTACGGGTAAAAATTCGAAAGTGCGCGTGCTGATTATTCCTACCAACGAAGAACTTGTGATTGCGCGGGAAACGCTGGCGCTGGTGTAAAGCTGCCGATCGGAATGCTTTTGGCGGAAAATTACGGAAACGGCGAAGAAATACCGTAATTTCGTGCGATTTCTTTGAAAAAGAAAGGAAAAACCAGCGAAAAAGCATTGACAAACGGCGATAAATATACTATAATTTTAAAGTCGGCTTTATGATGATACTTGACGTAAAAAAACTTAACGGGTTGAAAGAGTATACCGGGACGGCGGAATTTACGTTTGAGCCTGAGGCGGCGCTGATCGATATTCCTTACGTTTCTTTTGACGGAAACGCCGCGGCGAGGATTTCGTACGAAATTTTCGAGGACGGCGCGGTGGAAGTGAAAGGCGACGTTTCGTATCGGCTGAAAGGGCTGTGTTCGAGATGCCTGAAAGAAACGGCGACAGACGTGAAGAGCTGTGTGGACGCGGTGTATCTTACCGAGGATAACGGCGAGGATTACGCGTACGACGGGAATAAAATCGACCTGAGCGAACTTTTCAAGGATACGATTGTGTTCGGAATGCCCGGAGCCCTTTCCTGCGGGGACGGTTGCAAAGGCGTGCCCGACGGCACGGAAGCTTTGATATCGGACGACGAAGGCGTCGAAAAGGCTGATTAAAACGACGGAAAATTACGAAAAAGATTAAATGAGGTGTTAAAATGGCAGTACCTAAAAGTAAACAATCCAAAAGCAGAACCAACAAGCGTTTTGCAAACTATAAAGCAACGGCGGCTACCCTTGTGGAATGCCCTCATTGCCACGAACTGACGGAAGCGCACAGAGTGTGCAAGAACTGCGGCTACTACGACGGCAAAGAAGTTGTAGCTCAGAAAGAAGCGAAGTAAGTTTTATTTGTATTCGGTTTCTGCAATCCGGCGGGGCGCGTTATGCCCCCGCTTTTTTGCGTTTTCCGTATTTTTTCTTTCGGCAACGCGGACTTTTGCGTACGAACGCATGGCTGCGGATAGTATGTTCCGATGATTTGTCGCACATGATTTATATCCGTCGCGGCTTTTGCGGCGGGGAGTTATATTTGTTTCGGCGTACTTGTCTGAAAAGATTCGAAAGTTTGCGCCGCGGGTAAATTTGCAGCGGAAACAGCGGCGGCGATTTTTGAGCCGGGAGGGGTAAAAACGGCGAATGCGTCTGTTTTTTTTGCGAAAAAAATCGCGCGTTGCGTATTTTTCCGCGTGTGTTTGCTTGACAAACCTACCAAGTCGGTGGTATAATTCAAACCGAAATGAAAAAAGGTAAGGAGCGATCGTAAAATGACGAAAGAAAAATTTACGGTAACGGGGATGAGCTGTTCGGCGTGTTCCGCGGGCGTGGAGCGCGTTACGAAAAAGTTGAACGGCGTGAAATCGGCGGAAGTATCGCTGCTCGGCGAAAGCCTTTCGGTGGAGTACGACGAAACGCTGGTGAAGCGCGAAGATATTTTTGCTGCGGTAACGGCGCTCGGATACGGGATAGGCGAATACCGCGAAGGTAAAGAGGAGCGGCAGAAAGGAAAGACGGAGGCGTTGAAAAAGCGGTTTATCGTTTCGATTATTCTGCTGGTGCCGCTGATGTATCTGGCGATGGGCGGGATGTTCTCGTTCCCGGAACCGCCTGCCGTAGCGAATTATATTCTGCAATTTGTTCTTGCGGGCGCCACGATGGCGGTGAATTTCAGATTTTTCAAAAACGGGTTTTCCGCGTTGGTAAAAAGAGTGCCGAATATGGATACGCTGGTATCGCTCGGCTCCGGCGTTTCGTTTTTGTATTCGACGTATCAGGCGATAAAAATGGGCGCGATGGGCGGAGAACACGCGGGACATTTGTTCTTTGAGTCGGCGGCGATGATTCTGACGCTGGTTACGCTGGGAAAATGGCTGGAATCGGCGGCGACGGGAAAAACGGGCAGAGAAGTGGAAAAATTGCTGCGGATGATGCCCGATACGGTACGAGTCGTGGAGAACGACGAGGAAAAGACGGTGCCGTTTTCTTCGCTGAAAGAAGGGGATATTCTTGCCGTAAAGCAGGGAGATTATATTCCCGTGGACGGCGTTGTGGTAAGCGGCGGAGGGTTTGTGGACCGCGCGGCGGTAACCGGCGAAAGCGTGCCCGTGGAAGCGGAAGTCGGTTCGCAGGTAACCGGCGCGGACATCGTGAAAAGCGGATATATGCGCGTGCGAGCGGAAAAAGTGGGCAAGGATACCACGATTTCGCAGATCGTGCGTATGGTGAAGGAAGCGGGCGAGAGCAAGGCGCCCATTCAGCACACCGCCGACGTGATTGCGGGGATTTTCGTACCTGCCGTTACTCTGATTGCTCTGGTTACGTTTCTTGTATGGCTGCTGATAAAGGACGACGTTTCCGCGGCGGCGAATTACGCGATCAGCGTGCTGGTGATTTCCTGCCCGTGTTCTTTGGGACTGGCAACGCCCGTGGCGGTGATGGCGGCGACGGGTAAGGGGATGTCGCTGGGAATATTGTTTAAAAACGCGGAGACGTTGCAGAGAGCGGAAAAAGTGAACTGCGTGCTTCTGGACAAGACGGCGACGTTGACGGAAGGGAATATGAAAACCACCGATTTCGAGGCGATTCCGGGCGGCGCAAACGTGGCGGACGAGGAGAAAACGCAGGGAATTTTACGAATCGCGGCGGCGATAGAGGCGAAATCGAATCATCCGATTGCCGATTGCATTTACGAATATGCCGTGGAAAAAGCGGGCGAGCCGACGTTTGCGGCAGAAAATTACGCGTACGAAACGGGAAAGGGCGCGCGTGCGGAAGTCGGCGGAAAAATTTATCGGCTCGGCAACAGAAAACTTCTGACGGAGGCGGAAAACAAACTTGCGTTCGAAGAGGAAAAACGGCTTTCGAAGCAGGGAAAAACCGCCGTGTTTCTGGCGGGCGAAAGCGGGCTTATTGCCGTGTTTGCCGTGGCGGATACGCTGAAAGAAACAAGCAAAGAGGCGATTGCCGCGCTGAAAAAAGAAAAAATCCGCGTGGCGATGGTAACGGGCGACAACGAACGCGTAGCGCACGCGATTGCGGAGAGCGTGGAAATTTCAGACGTGTTTGCCGAAGCGTTGCCGAAAGACAAGGCGGACGCCGTGAAGCGCGTGCAGAGCGCCGGAGGTTATGTGGCGATGGTGGGCGACGGCATCAACGATTCGCCCGCGCTGAAACAGGCGGACGTGGGCATTGCCGTGGGTACCGGCACGGACGTGGCGATTGACAGCGCCGACGTGGTGCTGGTGAGCGGGGATATCCGCTCGGTGGCGGACGCGGTGAATTTAAGCCGCAAAACGGTGAAAAACATTAAAGAAAATCTGTTCTGGGCGTTTTTCTACAACGTGATAGCGATTCCCGTGGCGGCGGGCGTATTTGCGTTTGCGGGGCTTTCGTTAAACCCGATGATTGCGTCGGCGTGCATGAGTTTAAGCTCGCTGTTCGTGGTGGGAAACGCGCTGCGTTTAACAAGATTCAAAAGCGGTTTTCAGGGCGCGAAAAACGCTGCGGAAACCAGAAAAGAAAATACATTGCCGAAGGAGAATACGGAAATGAAAAAGGTTTTGCATATCGAAGGAATGATGTGCGCGCATTGCGTGAAACACGTAACGGACGCGCTGAACGCGCTGGACGGCGTAAACGTGCTTACGGTGGATTTAAAGAAGAAAATCGCCGAAGTTTCGCTTGAAAAAGAAACGAGCGACGAAACGCTGAAAAAGGCGATTTCCGACGCCGGCTACGAATTGAAGAAAATCGACGACTGACGATTTTTTCCGACATATTCTTTCATTTTCTTCCGCGCGATATATGTTATCATATAGCCAAATAAGCATATATCGATGCGGGAGGATAAATATGGAAGAGATGCTTTTACTGGATAAGCGCACGAAGAACCTGATTGAGGACTATGTGCCGAAAGGCGACGTTCTTGAGGGAATCGTGTGCTTTTTTTCTGTTTTTTCGGATTATACGCGCGTGAAAATTTTATCGGCGCTGGCAATCAGCGAGCTTTGCGTAACGGATATGTCGAGGTTGCTTGAAATCAATCAGACGACGGTATCGCATCAGCTGAGATTTTTAAAAAGCGCGGGAATCGTGAAGAGCAGACGGCTGGGAAAAATCGTGTTTTATTCGTTGTGCGACGATTCGATTAACGACGTGCTTTTGAAAAGCGTGGAGTTTCTCGGCTGCTGAACGGCTGCGGCGGAGTTTTTGCGCGTGCGCGTACGGATTTTTCCGTTTAACGCGTTCGTATTCTTGCAAAATTTTCGTATTTGGTGTATAATGATAAGCGGGAGAGTCTGAAACGCCGAAATGAACGAAATCATCGCCGAAAAACTGAAAATGCTGCCCGAACGACCGGGCGTGTATATCATGCGCGACGAAAGCGACGTGGTGATTTACGTTGGCAAAGCGCGTATTCTGAAAAACCGCGTGCGCCAGTATTTTCAGAACAGTTATAAGCCGGAAAAAGTGGCGGCGATGGTGGCGAGGATCGTTGATTTTTCGTACATTATCACGGCGACGGAAATCGACGCGCTGGCGCTGGAAAACAATCTCATCAAAAAATACAAGCCGAAATACAACATTCTTTTAAAGGACGACAAAACGTACCCGTATATCAAAGCGCACACGAACGAAAAGTTTCCGCGCTTTTCGATTACGCGGAAACTGACGAAAGACGGGAAATATTTCGGTCCGTTTATGGGCGGCATCCGCTGCAAAGACGTGCTGGAAATTCTTTCTTTGGTGTTCAACGTGAGAACCTGCGCCGCGGCGATAGGCGATAAACCGAAAAAGCCGTGCCTTGCGGCGCATCTGCACCGCTGTCTGGCGCCGTGCGCGCGAGTTGCGGAAGGGGAAGCGTTCGAAAAGGAATACGCAGACGCGGTGAAGCGGGCGCTTGCTTTTCTGGACGGGGATCTGGAAGAAGCGGAAAGGATTCTGCGGCAAAAGATGATGAAATTCGCCGAAGAGGAAGAATTTGAACTGGCGATGAATTACCGCGAAAAATTGCAGATGCTGGACAAGCTGAAACTCAAACGGATTACTTCGCTCAACCGTTACATCGACGCGGATATCATCGCTTATAAAACCAACCGGCTATATTCCGCGATTTCGCTGCTGGTAACCAGAAAAGGCATTATGCAGGGCGGCAGCAATTTTGCGCTGGAAGAGGCGTACGAAACGGACGGAGAGGCTATCGCCGCGTTTATTTCGAGGTATTATCAGAGCCACGAATTGCCGGAAGAAATTGTTTCGGAACCCGTGGAAGGGCAGGAACTTCTGGAAGAGTATTTCGAAAAAACGCAGGGGAAGAAAGTAAAATTCGTTACGCCGAAATCGGGCGTGAAACGCGCGCTTCTGGATATGTCCGCAAAAAACGCCGAAGATTATCTTTTAAAATCGGTAGACAGGATAAAACACAAGGACGACATGACGACGGCGGCATGCGAGCGGCTGAAAACGCTGCTTTCCCTTTCCCGCTACCCCAAACGCATGGAGTGTTACGATATTTCGAATATCAGCGGCGTGGATAAAGTGGGTTCGATGGCGGTGTTTTCCGACGGGGAGCCGGACAGAAATTCCTACCGCAGATTCCGCATAAAAACGGTGGAGGGCGCAAACGATTTCGCTTCGTTGCAGGAAGTTTTAAGACGCAGGCTTGCAAAGCTGGGCACGGAGGAAGAGGAGCGGTTTCAAAAGCCCGACTTAATCGTTATCGACGGCGGCAAAGGACAGTTATCTTCCGTAAAAGAGATTTTCGACGAAATGAACGTTACGGGAATAGACCTCGTTTCGCTTGCCAAGCGGGAAGAGGAAGTGTTTACGCTGCATAGCGAAGAAAGCGTAAAGATAGACCGCAGAGATTACGCGCTGAAAATGCTGCAACGGCTCCGCGACGAGGCGCACAGATTTGCGATTGCCTATTTCCGTACGCTGCACGACAAGCGGAATCTGACGTCGCGTTTCGAAGAAATCGAAGGCGTGGGAAAAGAGAAGAGAAAGGCGCTTTTAGAAACGTTCAGAAACGTGGAAAACGTGGCGCAGGCAAGCGAAGAAGAACTTGCGGCGGTGCCCGGAATCGGCGAAAAGCTGGCAAAAAACATCAAAAAATATTTCGAAGAAAATTTTTGAAAATTACGTAAGAAACGCAAGGGAAAATACAAATGAAAGAAAGACTCGATTACAGACTGATCGCATCCGATCTGGACGGAACTTTATTGAAAGACGATAAATCGGTGGCGCAAGAAACGTACGAAGCGATACAAAGGTATATGGCGGCGGGCGGGAAATTCTGTATCTGTACGGGGCGCATGCTGCCGTCCGTGGAAAAAATCGCGGCGGAACTCGGCGTGAAAGGAATAGCGACTTCGTATGCGGGCGCGCTGGTATCCGACCTTAGTACGGGAGATATTCTCTATGAAAATTCACTTTCGGCAAAGGACGCGGCGGAAATCGCGGAATTTGTGGAAAAGGACGGCGTGCATCTGCAATTTTATACGGGCAGAACGTACTATGCGAACCGCGACGACGAAACGCTGGCAAGATATGAATCAAGCTGCAGAGTGAAGGCGATTCCCGTGCTCGATAAGCCGCTTTCCGCGCTGATACGCAAAAAGAACGAGAAAGTAAACAAGCTGCTGATTATCGTGGAAGATCTGGATAAACACCGTGATTTGCTGGATAAATATCAGGCGAAATTCGGGGAGAGGTTCTGGGTAACGAGGAGCACGCTGAGATATATCGAAATTTTATCGAAATCGTGCAATAAGGGTACGGCGCTGAAATTTATGGCGGATTATTATCATATTCCGATGGAAAAAACGATTGCCGCGGGCGATCAGCTGAACGACGAAGAAATGCTGAAAGCGGCGGGAAAAGGATTTTGCGTAAAAAACGGCAACGAGGAAATGAAAAAAAGAGTGAGCGTGTTTCCCGCGACGAACAACGAAAACGCCGTGGGGAAAATCATCGAGGAATACGGATTTTCGCACGATTGAGCGCGCGGAAAAAAACGGAGAAAAAAGAGCGCGGCTGAAAGCCGCCGGAGGAAAAACACAAATGACGCAACATGTAACGGAAAGCCTGAAACTGGATAAATTCGCGGGAGATCTGCATCTTGAAATCGTATACGCGGGCAGAGGAGAAATAACGCTTTCGAGCAAGAGCGTGGAACGCCCCGGACTGGCGCTTGCCGGGTTCTTCGATTATTTCGATACGAGCCGCGTGGAGGTGCTGGGCTTCGCGGAACACGAATATCTCCGCTCCTTCCCGGAGGACGTCCGCCGCAAAAAGATTGCCGATTTGCTGGCGCAGGGAGAAATTCCGTGTATCATTCTCAGCCGCGATTTGCCGGTTTTGCCCGAACTTGCCGAAGAGGCGAGAAAGGTTAAATGCCCGATTTTCAGAAGCCCGAAACCGACGACCGATCTGATGAGCGATTTGTATATTCATTTAAACCGCGTTCTGGCGCCGACGACGAGAAACCACGGCGTGCTGATGGAAGTTTTCGGCGTGGGCGTGCTGCTGACCGGTAAAAGCGGCGTAGGAAAGAGCGAAACCGCGATGGAACTTATCAAGCGCGGACATCGGCTGATTGCGGACGACAGCGTGCTGATCCGGGAAATCACCAACGAATTGTACGGTTCGGCGCCCGATATGATCCGTTATTTTATGGAGCTTCGGGGCATCGGCATTATCAACGTGAAGAGCATGTACGGTTCAGGTTCGGTGCTGGACGAGAAGAAAATCGATATGGAAATCGAAATGGAGCGCTGGCAGGAAGGAAAGGAATACGACCGCGTGGGAGACGAGGGAAGCACGGAAGAAATTCTGGGAGTGAAGATTCCCAAAATCGTGATTCCCGTATCGCCGGGGCGGAATCTTGCCATCATCATCGAAGTGGCGGCGAGAAATTTCCGCCTGAAGAGCATGGGCTACGACGCAGCGGAAGAATTGATTTCGAAAAGCATAGGAAGATAACGTACGCATGGAAAGAGAATCGGTGGAAATATTATCTCCCGCGGGGAATATCGAATGCGCGCGGGCGGCTCTCGCTGCGGGAACGGACGCGATATATCTTGGTTACAGCAGTTTTTCGGCGCGGGCCGGGGCGGAAAATTTCGACGACGAAAGCCTGAAAGAAATTATCCGCGAGGCGCATCTTTCCGGCGCGAAAGTGTACGTGGCGATGAACACGCTGGCGAAAGACGAAGAGTTGCGGGAATTTGTTGCCGCGCTTTTAAAAGTGTGGAGTTTCGGCGCGGACGCGATTATCATGCAGGATATTTTTCTGGGGAGGGCGATAAAGAAAGTTTATCCCGCAATCGTCCTGCATCTGAGCACGCAGGCGGGCGTGTGCAACGAAAACGGAGCTTTGTTTGCGAAAGAGTGCGGGTTTTCGCGCGTGATTCTTGCCCGCGAGACTAAATTCGAAGAAATAGAAAAAATTACGAAGATTATCGAAACGGAAGCGTTTGTGCAGGGGGCGCTGTGCACTTGTTTTTCGGGACAATGCTATTTTTCGTCGTTTGCGGGCGGACAAAGCGGAAACCGCGGCAGGTGCAAGCAGCCTTGCCGTAAAAAGTATGCGTACGACCGCGCGGGCGTTGCCGGGGTGGAAAACGAAGAAAAAAACTGCGCGGAAAAAGCTTATTTTGGTGCGAACGGGAAAGCCGGAAGCTGCGAAACGCGCGGAAGCGACGGGAAGTATTACGCGCTGTCGCTTTCCGATTTGTGCTTAGGCGAGGCGGCGCTGAAACTGGCGGAAGCGGGCGTGAAGTCGTTTAAAACAGAGGGGCGGATGCGGCGGAAAGAATACGTTGCGGCTGCCGCTTTGTACTACAGTAAGATTTTCGGCGGGGCGGACGAAGCGGATAAGTCGCGCGCGCTTTCCGATCTGAAACGCGCGTATAACCGCGGAAATTATACGCAGGGGCTTGGATTCGGGCAGGATAAACGGTTGCTTTCGCCGTACGTGCAGGGGCATATCGGCGAAAAAGCGGGCGTTGTGAAAGTGGTGAACGGAAAATATTTCGTGGAAACGCGCGAAGAATTTTCCGCGGGAGACGCGTTTAAAATTCTGCGGGATAAAAAAGAAATCGGCGGAGCGTCGTTTGCGGGAAAGGCGTCGCTTGGTGCGGGAAAAGGCGGATTTGCCGCGCGGGGAATGTTTATTTCGTCGAAAGAAAGACTGAAAAACGGCGACGGCGTTTTTGTTACCACCGATACGAAGTCGCTTGCGCGCGTGCTTTCCGTGCAGAAAAAACGGGCGATTTTTATCGACGTTTTCATGAACGAGGGCGAGCGCGGCTTCGCAAAATGCGGCGGAATTACCGTGAAAACGGCGGACGTTCTCGGCAAAGCGGAAAATCGGGCGTTGACGGAAGAAGAAATTGCGGAGTGTTTCAGAAAAACGGACGGGCTGCCGTTCGAAGTGAATTTTTCGAAAATCGAAACGAAAAACGCGTTTTTACCGAAGTCGCTTTTAAACGCTTTCCGAAGGGAGTTTTACGCCGCGTTGGCGGATTCTTATGCGAAAACGGACGAAGAACGCGGAAAACTTGACGCCGCGGCGTTTTTTGAACATTACGGCGCGGTACTTACCGAAAGTAACGGCGGTGCGGTTGAGGCAACTTGCTTGGGCGTTGCGGCGATAGCGCGGCGATTTACCGGGAAAGAAAAGAACGTGCGATTCAGGATAGCGAAACCGGACGATTATACGCGGTTTTTCGGCGGTGAGGACGGCGTTAAGGCGTATCTCAAGGAGCTTTTCGGGGAAATTCCGACGGACGAAAATGCGGGAAAATACATTTACTATCCCGCGTATGCGACGGCGGAGACGGAAAAAGCGATTGCGGAAGCCGTAAAAAGTGGCTGCATCGAAGGTATTTACGCGGAAAATTATTCGGGGGCGGAATTTGCGAAAAAGTACCGTACAAAGTTGATTTTCGGTACGGGCGCAAACCTCACGAATGTGGCGGCGTTGCGGGAAATGCTGCAGACGGAAGGGTTGACGGCGATTGTTTTATCCAAAGAAATTTCTGCGGCGGAACAGCAAAAAATAATGCGGACGGCGCAGAAAATCGCGCCCGGCGTTGCGGTGTCGGCATTGGATTCGGGCGATATAAAAACGATGGACCTTTGTTACTGTCCGTTCGGGAAAACGTGCGGCGCGTGCGATAAGCGGGAGTTTTATACGCTGACGGACGAAGCGGGCAGGGCTTTTCCCGTGCGGAGATATAAAGACGGGCTGGGAGAGTGCCGGTTTGAAATTTTTAACTGTGCGAATCTTGTAAGCGGGGCGCCGGAAGGGGCGACGCCGCTGATCGATTGTACGTGCGAACGGGACGTTGCGGGCACGATAGCGCTTTGCGGCGACGAAGAAGAACAGAAAAACAAATTTAAAAATTATACGTACGGGCATGCGAAAAACAGCGTGCTGTGAGGGAAAAGACGAATCAATTATGAATCTGAAAGCGATTGAAAAGACGGAACTGAATAAAATTCTGGAATCAGCGGCAGGTTTCGCCACGCTGGAGGGCGGAAAAGAACGTTTGAAAAACTGTATGCCCGCCGACACGATAGCGGAAACGAAGCGGCGGCTGGCGCTTACGGGCGAATGCGTGAAGCTGCTGTTTACCTACGGGCTTTCCAAAGTGGAATTTTTCGAACCTTTGGGCGACAGTCTGGAACGGGCGCAGAAAGGCGCGGCTTTGTCCTGCGCGGAATTGCTGGCGGCGGGGCGGTTGCTTCGTTCGGTGCGGATTGCGCGGGATTCGATTGCGGGCGTTTCCGACGAAGAAATCACTCTGATGAAAGCGTATGCCGACAGATTGTATTACGACAGGAATCTGGAGGACGATATTTTCGAAAAAATCGTGAGCGAGGACGAGCTTTCCGATCACGCCAGCGAAAAGCTGTTTGCGCTGAGGCGGGATATCCGCGCACTGAACGAGCGTATCAAAGCGCGCCTCGGCGAATATCTGACGGGCGCGGAAGGAAAGTATCTGCAGGACGGCATCGTAACAATGCGCGACAACCGTTACGTGCTGCCCGTACGTGCGGAATACAAACGCAACGTGAAAGGGTTTATTCACGACCGTTCTGCTTCGGGCGCGACGTTTTTCATCGAACCGGAAGAAGTGCTGGAAATGAATAACGAGCTGCGTTCGCTGCACCTTGACGAACGGGAAGAAGTGGAGCGGATCCTCAAGGATATGTCTGTGCGGCTGGGGAGGATGAAAGAGGAACTGACGGCGGCGCAGGAGATTCTGGAAGAGATTGACGGGTGTTACGCGCGGGCGGAATACGCGTATTCGCTTGCCGCCGTGCGCCCGGAAACGAACGAAAAAGGCGTGATTGAAATCGACGGAGGCAGGCATCCGTTAATCGATAAAAAGAAAGTGGTGCCGGTTACGCTTGCGCTGGGGGCGGAATATCGCTGGCTGCTGGTGAGCGGACCGAACACGGGCGGCAAGACGGTTACGTTAAAAATGGTGGGGCTGTTCTGCCTGATGGCGGCATGCGGGCTGTTTATTCCCGTAAGGCGCGCGAACGTTGCCGTATTCAAAGAAATTTATTGCGACGTGGGAGACGCGCAGAGTATAGAAGAAAGCCTTTCCACGTTTTCGTCGCACGTGAAGAAGCTTTCGGAAATCGTGGAGACAGCGGATAAAAATTCGCTGGTGCTTCTTGACGAGCTCGGCGGAGGAACGGACCCCGAAGAAGGACAGGCGCTTGCACGCGCGGTGGTGGAATATCTGCTGAAAACGGGCTGTACGGGCATCGTTACCACGCATTATTCTTCGCTGAAAGAGTTTGCGTTTACGGCGAAAGACATTGAAAACGCTTCCATGCAGTTCGATTCGAAAACGTTGCAGCCGCTGTACGTAATCCGTTTGGGACTGGCGGGTTCGAGCAACGCT
>OGFY01002130.1_pt1 | contig 12469 bp, 8 predicted proteins | sample 1570951 | NCBI WGS metagenome assembly OGFY01 (sample SAMEA2581942, study PRJEB24529) | metagenome | biome: Human gut stool | place: China | collected 2011
GCCGTATCGCTGTGGGGCGCGTGCATCGTGGCGAACTGCGCGAAGGGCAGGAGATCATGCTTTGCAAGCGTGATGGCTCGATGGTGAAATCGAAGATCAAGGAAATCGATGTGTTCGAAGGACTGGGGCGTACGAAAGTAGATGCTGTCCAGTCCGGCGATATCTGTGCGATTATCGGTGTGGAAGGTTTCGAAATTGGTGAAACGATTGCCGATGCCAATGATCCGGAACCGCTGCCGACGATCGCTATCGACGAACCGACGATGTCTATGTTGTTTACGATCAATAACTCGCCCTTCTTCGGTAAAGACGGTAAATACGTCACTTCACGCCACATCAAGGAACGGCTGGACAGAGAGCTGGAAAAGAACCTGGCCCTGCGGGTAGAACCGGGATTAAGCGCGGATTCATTCATCGTTTACGGCCGTGGTGTATTGCATTTGAGTGTTTTGATCGAAACGATGCGGCGGGAAGGCTATGAGCTTCAGGTGGGACAGCCGAAGGTAATCATTAAAGAAATCGACGGTCAGAAATGCGAACCGATAGAAGAACTGACGATCGATATCCCGGAAGAATTTTCGGGGAAAGCCATCGAAATGGTTACGAAGCGAAAAGGAGTCCTCAACAATATGGAAACCCGCGACGACCGTGTTCACCTGGATTTCGACATTCCTTCACGCGGAATCATCGGTTTGCGTAGCAATTTGCTGACGGCTTCGGCAGGAGAAGCCATCATTGCACACCGTCTGAAAGGATTCGAACCTTATAAAGGAGATATCGAAATGCGGATCAACGGTTCGTTGATCGCTATGGAAACGGGAGATACTTTTGCTTATGCTATCAACAAATTGCAGGATAGAGGGAAATTCTTTATCGAACCGGGCGAAACAGTGTATGCCGGCCAGGTGATCGGTGAAAGTACCCGTCCGGACGATATCGTGATCAATGTATGCAAATCTAAAAAACTGACCAATATGCGCGCCAGTGGGTCAGATGACAAAGTAAACATAGCTCCCCCTATTAAATTCAGTCTGGAAGAAGCATTGGAATACATACAAGAAGATGAATATGTTGAGGTAACCCCTCATTCCATGCGTTTACGTAAAATCATCCTCGATGAAACAGAACGGAAACGCCAAAGTAAACGTATTACCAGCGTAGAAGATTAAAAAAAGCCCCGGTCGGGGCTTTTTTTTACCACCAGTCCTCAGCCGGTGTTAAGCTCGTATAGCGGAATACGCCCATACGTTTAAACTTATCCGGATATTTAATCGGAATAATGTAGAAAGCACTATTTATTGTAGTAGAATTTTCATTATCCCAATCTATAACAAAAGGACTTTGGCTCAAATAATCCACACTCCGCAATAAATCTTCTTCCTGTCCATTTTTCACAGCACTGTTGTAAATATTCGTCGCATTATTTCCGTTACTCTGATGATGAGATACAGTGTATACATAATCAGCATCCCAATCTATCTTATCCCGCCATATCCCCACATATGCATTTCCGGCACTATTCTGATATTGAATGGTAGTATAGATATAACGAGGTTGCTGGCTTTTATCCGGGACCAGATAAATCCGGTAAGCCGTCAGGACGCGTTTACCATAAGTAGTCAGAATATTGCTCAATCTTTCATAAGCATCCTGTTGATCTCCGGAAGCGATTCCTCCCGGATAGGTGGAAGTAAGATTTAAGCCGTTAAACACAGGATTATCCCCACTACTGCCTTCTGCCTTGAAAAAATCAGCCACCGGTTCACGGGTAGTAAAAGAGTACTCATCCCCATAATTAGTTCCATATTCATTTATAACATACGTACGAACATAATACTTTGTCTCCGGTTTTAAAGGAAAAAGCATCAATGAATCGAATTCGGTGTGATCATTTCCAATACCCTCTGCTTTCAATTTATTATCAGCAATTGTCGGATGCTCAGCCATTCCCCAACAAACGCCGGCTTCTGTTACGGCTGCATTCAAAACACCTGTATTCAGGATCTCACCTCCGACATAAGCCCGGTGGGCAGTAACATACGCAGTCATCCGGGTTGTAATAGCCGCTTTATAACTTAAAGTTGCGACTACTTCTTCTTCACCATAAGTGATTCCGTTTTTATTTACGGCATAAGGCCGTACATAATATACAGAACCTTCCTGCAACTCGCCGACAGTCGTCGAAGTCTGTCCATCTCCTTCTCCCAGTTTCAGCTTATTGTTCTCGATCGTCGGTCCTGACTTAATCCCCCAAACTACACCATATTCCAGCACAGGCAGAGGAGTACCGGAAGCTATATTCACCGTAACTGTAAATGCAGTATTGGTAATATCTTTTACCTCCTCTATCTCTGCTTTCGGTGCTGTGTATTTTTCAGTGGTAAAGGTCTCACTTTTCGTATAGATTGTCCCCTCTGCATAAACGACATATGCCCGGCAAATGTAAGTTTCATTATCGGTCAATCCGTTTAAGATACCTTCCAAAAGTCCTGTTTTCCCTTCAACCTTCAGTTTCGTCGCATTTTCCAAAGCAGGTTCATCTGTTCCAGCTGATTGCAAACGATAAACGACACCTCTTTCTGTTATGTCCACCCCTCCGTCCGTAAACACCTGAGCCTGTACTTCTGCCGAGGTCTCCTTTATATTATTTATCCCCATCAGTAACATCGTAGGCCGTCCATGAGCCAATGTTACACAGGTTTTTTCTTCCCCATATTTAACACCATCGCTTGTTTCCACCCAAGCCCGGACATAATACTGTACACCTTCGGTCAATCCGGTTATCTCACTCCGGAATTCACCACGTCCGCTGCCATCAGTGGTATGTTTGTCTTTGACAGTCGGTTGGACATCAGTTGACCAACACACTCCACGATTACCAATCCCACTTCCCCCGCTGATCTCCCCTCCACAAACAGCCGTTGTATAACCAATCTCTTTTAATAATCCGGTCTTTATTGTCAGCGGACCGGTCACTTCATCATCATCTGAACAAGAAAACAGGATGCTTGACAAACTGACCAGTAGCAATGACCACAAAAATCTATATTTTTCCATAACATGTCATTTTATAAATATTTTACTATTGCTTTAACTGCCCGGCAAGATACATTTCCTCCCGGTCAGCCCGGAACATACCACCGATATTCCCTGTTAATCCCTGAGTCTTGTTTTCAGCCCAATCAATCTTAAAAGTATGAGGAATGATTTTAGATTTCTCTACATTTGCCCAGCTTTCACCTGTATCGTAATGTGAATATTCTAAACTACAAAAGAAATCCGGCAATTCTTTCATATACATTTCGTAGTAAAATTCATTCGTTGACCCTGTCTGTTCGCGATCCGTAAATGTTATCGTACCATCCTCATTCAAAGTATAGGGATATTGCCATTTTGCAGTAAAACTTTTCTGCGTGGAAGTATTTAAATATGTGATACCCAATTCCATAACAGGCTTACCGATAGTCGCATTCATCACAAACTTACAATACATTTCCTGAATAGCACGTGTCCTGCCATTCAAACGATTATAAGCCGGAGTATACACTTCACTCATAAAAGGATCTGTTAAAGTACCCACCATAGCTGAAGGATTCATATACAATTGGGAAAAGGTCTGATTATAACCAAAATTCAATGGATAGGGGGGAACCAGATTATCTACCAATTCATAAGTTTTATCATTAATTTCAACCTGATATTTATTTCCTATCCATTTCATACCATCCACTTTCATACCATTAATTTCTGCAGGTTCAAAGAAATAAACATTACTTTGCGCATTTTCCTGGGTTATTCCCTGAAAATCCAGATAGGAACCGACAGCAAGCTCTGTCAATACCCCCTCTTCATCTACATAAGCAAACTCCGTTTTCCTGAAATTCGGACGCATCAGGTATCTTTTCCCATCGACTTCAACCGTCGGAAATTTATTGGAATTCAGGAATTCATCATGATGTTCAATCACTTTTTTCAATCCTCCCTGTACAACTTTCTCTGCCTCTTCGGGAGTAGCCCGGTCCATCCGTGCCAGACGACCATTATAATTCCCAATCAGATTAATTCCTCCATTATCAGTATCTACGATCCGGAATTCAAAATCGGAAATCAACCCCTCAGAATTACTTCCTCCGTTATTCGCCCCCTGAGGATCCGCCAAAATATGTAAATAACTATAGGTATCGAATATCAAGGAAGGAGCTAGCAAAGCTTTCAAACGCCACGAAGAAATACAGGGAACAACAGAAGTCTCCCCGGCTTTGCTGAAAGTTGCATCCATATCAGAAAGCATACCTACCCGTTCATTCTCTTCAAACGACATCCACAGCCGGTAAGCTCCGTCTTTCTTTGTATCCACAGCCAGAAACCATCCGTTAGGTGCAGAAAATAAGGCTTCCCGGTATTCATCGGCAGTTGCTTTTAACCTTTCGTCAGGAGTCTGGGTAAAAATATTGTCCTCTGTTTTATCACAACCAATAAACAGGACTATAATGAAGAAAAAAAGATATCTGTTCATAGGGATAAAATTTACTGTTTATAATCATCACTTGTCACATAGTCGATTGCTTCCTGAACCAGAGTAACCAATCCCTTTTCTCCATCCTGATCGTAGAAATTGATTCCCCAGATATCTTTCAGATAGCTTACCACAATTGTTTCCTTCTGCCGGAGAGCTTCGGAAGGATCATATGCGAAATCTAAAGCTGAAGTCGCATTCAGATACAATTCTTTAGCCCGGGCCACTTTTTTCTCATACCATTCCGGCCCAAATACTGCAATCCGCGCGATCATTTCTACGAAATCCTCATCAGGCCCGGCACAGGCATAACTGCTGACATATCCCAGTTTCAAGGCTTCCTCTTCACTCATATTGTTCCAGGAAGTCGTATATCCACCCGGGGTAATGTTTTTAAACTCTTCGGGGTACAAAATCGTTTGGTGCAAAGTATGCCCAAATTCATGATGGACGGTTTTCATGATCTGCTGAATCAAATCGCGGTCTTTCAGATCGAACCAATTCAGACGGTACAGCACAATCTTTCTTCCTCCTTCAGCTTCACCCAAAGTGATAGTCCCGTCATTCGGATTATATTTCGGACTACCCACGAGTACATATTTTTTAGGTGAATAGGAACGGATGAAATTGGCTCCAGCCAATTGTTCATAAGGTTTAATCCAGATCTCCTGCACCACTTTCATAACAGAAACCACCAATTCTTCTTTAATCGGTACCAATGTCCGGTTCAGGTCAAGCTCCGACTGATCCCAGCGATATTTCACTTCCATATTGTAAGGACGCGTATAATTATCGATAATCCACTCGTCGATTTCATTCAGAACATACTCATCGCCTCCCAAACCATTCAAATACTGGTCGGGCACAAATTTGTCTTCAGAACACCCCCACAGCATCAGAGCTGCGGCTATGCCGGCAAAATATTTTAGTTTTCTCATAACATCTTTCTCATTTACCATTGTCTACTCAGAAAATTACTTCGGGGATTTAACTGTACATCTGCCAGTTCAGCAGTTTCAGGCAACTGCAACAACCAACGGTCATCACCCGGATAAAGGGTATTACTGTCGCCCTCTTTCGTAGTATGGGTGATAGGAATCCGATAGCGCATCATATCCCACCAACGGAGTCCTTCCCACATAAATTCATTACGACGGAAATCGAGTATAAAAAGAATTAATGCTTTTTTCACACCGCTCCAGGAAGCAGAACCATAAGCATTATATTTTTTCATAAAATGATCTTCGTTTGACAAAGCCGCATTATAAAATTTAACTACAGTCTGTTCTGTAATCACATGCTTTTCTTCATTATAATTCTTGATCCTCTGCCGGCAGAAAATATTCAGATCTGCAAGTGCCTTCTCATAATCCTCCAGCATTACATAAGCTTCCGCCCGGTTCAGTAACACCTCTTCGTTCCGGAAAGTCGGGAAGATCGTATAAATTGTCCCGGAGGAAGCGTTAATATCTGTCTTGATAAACAATTCATAATATTTGGGTACATAATAGTTATCCCCATTATACCAGTTGCGATAAGCCCATTGACCTCCTGTCACATTCAGAGCCGAACTGGTCAGCGTCTGTTCCAAATCCGATTTCACACAACCATATCTCCAGGTATTGGCATAGCGGGACATCCGGGATGACATTTCCGTCAACAACAGGTTAGAGGTATTATCCGACTTGGTATAGGCTATTTTCACATCACTGGAACCAGGCGCCACAGCATAGGTAGTTAACCAAGGCTGGAAATTATTTTTTGCATAAATATTTGCATTATCTCTATCCGAAACATTTTTCGCCCCTTCCTGGCCGACAAATACGGATGGCATAGGGAACACTTTACTGGCATAAGTAATTACTTTTCCCCAATCTCCTTTGTAAAGATAAAAACGCGAAGCATAAGCATTGGCAGCAGCCCGGGTAAAATGATACCGGGGAACGGTATAAATCGCATCTGATCCCAATTTATCAATGGATTCAATCAGATCTTTTTCAATTTTTTCGTAAGTTTTAGCTACAGTTTCACGGTCATATTTCGCCAAAGCCACTGTTTCCGGTTCCGTTACATAAGGAACACCGGGACTACTATTGTCACTATCTTTATCATAAAACTTAGCAAACAAAGACACCAGCATAAAATGCGAAAACGAACGGATCATTTTTGCTTCAGCGATATAGGGTTCCTGCTCTTTCGGAGCCCCCATTTCTTCTGCAGCTTTCAGGGCATGATTCACTTCAGCGATACTGTAGTAAAACTTTCTCCAGAACCAGGTTGGAGTATCCTGAGTCTCATCCTCTACATCCCGCCAGAAAAAAGGATCTGTATTCGAATTATTTTCTTGTTTACCAGAACCTTTATCAGTCACAAAATCTACACGGGAATTCAGCATGGCAGCATAGGAAGCTTTAGGATAAGCATCGGCTACCAGTTTTGCCAACTTTTCGGTAGTATTGATCTCTGTCCGGTCATCGGGAACCACATCCAGGAAATTGTTACAACCAGTTAATAGTACCAATCCCCCAACCGCTATATTTCTAAAGTATTTCTTCATAATCATATCATTTAAAAACCAATATTCAAGGCAATCGTAAACTGACGGGAAAGTGGCTGAGCCACACCTCCGGTATTATAAAACTCAGGATCCTGTCCGTTCAGCTTTTTATCTGCATAAATCAACCAAAGATTAGAACCGGCAACAGTTAGGGACACATCACTCAGAACTTTAGTTCTCTGCAAATAATGTTTAGGAACTTTATAGGTCAGCGAAATAGTTTTCAGACGTATAAAGTCACCTTTAGCCACCCGTTCCGTTGAGTAGTTATAAGAATTATAAGGGTATTTACTTTTAAAACCGTCAGCTGTTAACACATCGACAATAGAAGGCACGTTGGTATATTTTTCATCCCCGGGTTGCATCCAACGGTCAAAAAAGACACTCGACATTGCGTCCAGTTCGCTATAGCTGGTCTTAAATGCCGGAGCCAGACGGATTTTATTGCCGGCTTGGAAAGTGAGGAACACATTCAATGAAAGATCTTTCCAACGGAATGTATTCGACCATCCTCCGGTATACTCCGGATCAATCGGTCCCTCATACTTCAGATAATCCAGATTTGTACTCTGGAAATAAACTGAATTAGCAATCACTCCGCTCTCATTGATAAACAGAGGAACGCCTGTATCGTGCTCCAATCCCTTATACTGAATAGAAAACAAGCTCCCCACGGGATATCCTTCGCGGTTCCCACCACTGGCATTGATCATATTATAAATAGAAGGCATGTTCTTGGAGTTTGTAATTTTGGTTGTCGTATACCCCAAGGTCAGGTTTGATTTCCAATTCCAGTTTTTTGTACGGATAGGGGTAACACCGATAGCCAAATCATAACCCCGGGATTCCATATCGGCATAATTGGCATATTTATAAAGCGTACCTCCGATAGCTGAATTCTTCAAAGAGGCAATCAAATCGAAACTATTTCTTCTCCAATAGTCAAAGATTACATCCAGACGCCGGTTAAACAAACCGATATCAATTCCCAAGTTGAGCACATGTCCCTTTTCCCACGTTAATTCAGAGTTTTCAAGTGCTTCCAGAGTAATTACCGATTCGATCTCATTACCATAAGGACGTTTGGTATTTTCATTGACAAACTTAGCAGAAGCAGAAGCGGAAGAATTCATAGAAGCAGTCAAGCCATAAGATCCACGCAACGACAATTGATCGATCCATTCGGTAGATTCCATGAAATGTTCATTACTGATATTCCATTTGGCACTAACATTCCAAGTCGGTAACCAACGGGCACTACGATTGCTTCCCAAAGCATTTGTTCCGTCATACCGGACTGTTCCGGAAAAAATATAACGGGAATCAAAACCATAATCGGCATTAAAATAGAATGCAGCAAAACGGTCACGGGTAGTTCCCATTCCATAATAATCAAAATTACTTTCGATCATCATTTTCATAATCCTGTAATCCACAGTGACTTTCCCTCCTTCATTGTATTGATAACCGTAACCGGTATTTGAAAACTTCTGGCGGTCAGCATATTTCACCTGCACACCCGCAATCATATTCAGATCGTGCAAGCCGAATTTTTTATTGTATTTAAAAGAGTTGCGGACATCATAACTGGTTAACTGATCTTCGGACCGGTTATAAAAACCACCATAGGGTAATACAGATATGGCTTCTGCTTCCGGATGTTCAGGATCTTTGTATAAAAATTTATTTTTAGCACGGATGGTTGAAGTATAATCAGCCCGGTAGGCTTCTGCCATATTCGAATTTTCAGTAATCATATGTTCCCGGTCGGATTTTACATAACGCACAGCTCCCATAAACTCATAGCGGAGTCCTTTAATGATTTCCCAACCTAATTCCAATTGTGCCTTTACATCCACCATTTTCAAATGGATGGAGTTGTTCTGCAATTCATTGATAATATTGAAAGGGGCATAATTCCGGGTAAAAAATTCCGGATTTCCAGCCTCATCAAAACAGGTGAGCACACGGCTGGTATTTAAAGCATAGCTAAATGGATTAATATCGAAATCCCGATCATAGGAGCCTTCCACCGTATTACTCCGGCGGGACAAAGATCCCGGAGCTTTCTGATCCCGTAGTGACCCTATCAATTGTACGCCTAAATCCAAATTTTCAGCCAATTTATAATTATTGCGAAGATTTGCGGTATAACGTCTCACCTTATCAGCCACAGTCCAGCCCTCATCATTCAGAAAACTCAGAGAAGCATATGAACGGCTACGCTGGCTACCTCCTGAAATGCTGATGGAATGCTCCTGTTGCAGCGAATTCCGGAATAAAATTTTAAACCAGTCAGTATTGGCATTGGCATAGTGTCTCAAAAATGCATTCCTGGCTTCCCGGGTATTTTCCAACTGAAACTTTCCGGTTTCCGGATCAAAGGAATTAATCATTTTATACATTTTTCCATACACTCCGGAATTCGACGCATTCACCAAGTCCGAATTCAAAAACCCTTTTCTTTCAAGCTCAGCATATACAGACATCTGATCACCGGAATTCATAATGTCATAATCAGCATAAGTAGGACGAAGTTGCACGGTAAAATTTCCGGAATAGCGGAAAACAGGGCGCCCTTCAGCCCCCCGCCGGGTAGTTACCACCACCACCCCATTCATAGCCCGGGCTCCATAAAGCGCTGTCGCAGCAGCATCTTTCAGGATATCAATACTTTCAATATCATTGGCATTTAAACCTGCCACTGCCGATCCCAATAAGGTCGTAGGATCGCCACTGGTCAAATCATCATTACTAACACTTACAATGTCTTCATGTACAATCCCGTCAATCACCCACAAAGGCTTATTCTCACCCGACAAAGAGGTAGCACCACGCACACGCACTTTCGGGGCAGCACCAAAAGTTCCGGACACATTCTGTATACTCACACCAGCGACAGCCCCTTCCAGCATACGGCTGACATCCATTACCCCCTTCAGTTTGATGTCATCCTGCTGCAATTTAGTTGAAGAACCGGTAAAGGTAGTCTTACTGATACTCCGGTAACCGGTTACAATAACATCATCCAACACCTTTTCTTCGTCTTCCAGCACCACATTCAGCGGAGCATCCGAACTTACAGTCACCTCTTTATTCAACATTCCCACAAATGAGAAAACCAATACAGGCGACTTCACCACAGGGCTCTCAATTATAAATTTACCATTGATATCAGTAGCGACTCCAACAGATGTTCCTTTCACCAATACATTCACTCCCGGTAAAGGCTCTCCCTTTTTATCCTTGACAGTTCCCGTAATTTTCCTCTTCTGAGCCTGAGGAGTTGTGGGAGTACCCAATTTACTTTCTGTAACAATGATCAGATTGCCAGAAAGTTCATACTGATAACGATCGCCTACAATTCTCTTCAAGGCACGTTCAAGTTCTTCTTCTTTGAAAGACAGGGAAACTCTCTTTTCAGTATCTATGCTTTTAACATTGAAAAAGAAAAAATAATTGGTCTGCTTTTCCAGCTCCTTAAAGACATCTCCCAGTCGCTCATTCTGACAATCGAGCGAAACCCGGATATCCTGTGAAAAACCTCTGGCATTTACTTTGATTAGAAATACCAAACACAAAATCAGCGTTAATTTCATAACACGCAATGTTTTTTGGGGCAATTGCCGCTGATGTACAACAAAAAATTGTTTTTTTTTCATAAGTTTGTATTTGAAATCCAACATCTCCCGTTATTTCCGTCCAAAGAGTAACGGGACGTTATCTTCCGGTGATTGTGTCCAGCAATCGCCGGTTTTTATTTTGATTAAAAAAGGGTCCTTTATTTAAGTTGAATTGAGTGAAATCAAATGAATTCAAATAAAATCGGGTAGAAACCACAAATTCCCGATCACTCATTTCTGTTTTTTATCATCTTACACTATTTTTATCTTTTAATTACTAAATATTTACTGCAAATTTTACAGATTCCATTTTCTGTTTTCTCAAGCCTGAATTTTACTCTCATTTAATTCAATTTACATCAGTTCGCTTTCACTTTTTCCGGAAATTTTATGCCCGAAATAAGGACTTTTTTTTGTTCTTACTCAATGACCACCGTATTCCCTTTCATCTCAAACCGTACATTTGCAATTTTTTCTATGATACGGAAAACTTCCTGGGGTGACAAGTGCTTGTCAATCATTCCTTTGAAAGCATGAGATTTAGCACTTTCATTCTGGAAAAAGACATCAAGCCCATACCAACGTTGCATCTGCACCATGATATTCTCCAAAGTCATCTCATTGAAAATAAACATTCCATTCTTCCAACTGATGTATTCCCGGGTATCAACCTCACAAACCTCAATATTCTTCATCCCACAACGGGCCTGTTGTCCGGGGATCAGAGACACCCGGTCTTGTCCGTTTTCAACATTCACTTTACCAGATACCAAAGTGGCTTCTACTCCGTCTTTTTCAGGATAAGCATTGATATTAAAAATTGTCCCTACAGCTTCGACAATAGTACCATTCACTTCCACCCGGAAAGGATCTATCACTTCCGTACAGGCGGTGTATGTGCCTGCCGACGACTTGACCGACCCTGCGCCTGCCACTACCTTTACGCATTTGGACGCAACAACGGTATTGAGCCGTAAGATTACCGAGCTCGGTATTTATCCGGCTGTCGACCCGTTGGAGTCCACCTCGCGTATTCTCGACCCGCACATTGTAGGTCAGGAACACTACGAAGTAGCTCAACGTGTAAAGCAGATTCTTCAGCGCAACAAAGAATTACAGGATATTATTTCCATTCTCGGTATGGAAGAACTCTCGGATGCCGACCGCACATTGGTAAATCGCGCTCGTCGCGTACAGCGTTTCTTGTCCCAGCCTTTTGCCGTAGCTGAACAGTTTACCGGAGTTCCCGGTACGATGGTTTCTATCGAAGATACCATCAAAGGCTTTAAGATGATTCTGGACGGTGAAGTGGACTATCTGCCCGAACCGGCTTTCCTGAATGTCGGAACTATTGAAGAAGCGATAGAGAAAGGTAAGAAGTTGCTGGAACAGGCAAAGAAGTAGTTTGAATATTTAAATTTCAATAGACTAAAAAAATGAAGGGACTGCATTTGGATATTGTATCGCCGGATAAGGAAATCTTCAATGGCGAGGTCGACAGTGTTACATTGCCGGGTACGCTTGGTTCGTTTACTATTTTGTCGCAGCATGCGCCCATCGTGTCTTCGCTCAAAGCCGGTACACTGGCTTATGTAACAAAAGACGGAGAAGAGCATGTGCAGGATATTCATGGCGGTTTTGTGGAGATGAACGGCAACAAAGTTTCGGTTTGCGTAGACTGACCCCTTTTGATTTTGAACCTTAAATTGAATCGATGTGAGTATTACAAAACGAAATTATTTGTGGCAGGTAGCGCTCTTAACGGTATTGGTA
>OGFY01002150.1_pt1 | contig 12406 bp, 12 predicted proteins | sample 1570951 | NCBI WGS metagenome assembly OGFY01 (sample SAMEA2581942, study PRJEB24529) | metagenome | biome: Human gut stool | place: China | collected 2011
TTGAAAAAAATCGTGTATTATGATATAAAATATATAGAGAGAAAAGATAGAAAAAAAGTACAAATGGGTGAAATATAAAAATGCGAAAAAGTAATATTATAATAAAAAAAGTAAGAAATTTAATGATACTAAGTATGGCTGTAATAGTTATTATTAGTGTCTATTTTAATATTTTAAATTCTAGAGCAAAAGAAACCACTGATATTGTAGCTAATGTAACTGATGAAACAGGAGAAGTTGATAGTCAGAAAGTTACTTTGGTTGCAACTGGAAATAAGAATGGTAATTATGAAATTTCTTTGCCTGAAACTATAAGCAATGTTTATGTTTCTAATTATAAAACTTTAAATGGTGATAAGAGTGCAAATGATAAAATTGTTCTTTCACAGGATGAGGTTGAAAATAAAGAGATTAATTTGAAAGTGAATTATGATAAAAAGAATGTGACTTCGACAAAAACTAATGAAGAGATGACTTTGTATAAACAAAATCTTGAATATGATGATAAAGGAATTTATGTAGAAGGGTATCTTAGCCAAACTAGAAATCTTTGAAAAAGATTTAAAAATAGTACTTGATGAAATAAAAGTTGCGGAAAATAGTACAAAATCAAATAATAATTTAATTATTTCGGAAATTGAAGGAAAAGTTTATTTACCATATACAAAAGAAGAATTAAATCAAAAAATTCAAAAAGCTAATAACGCTAATATTGATGAAGTAATAGCTGAAAACTTTGTTGTTCCGATAGAAAAGTATAAAAATTCAATTAGATCTAGATATCATGAAGGATATAATTTAATGAGAAATAAAGAGAAAAAATCTAAAAAACAGGCTGTATTATTAGGATTAGAGCTTATGTTTGAATTTAATCTTCATCCAGCAATAATAACTGCATGCCAAAATTTAGAACAATTAGATATTTATTTAGACTGTTTAGAAGACAATGAATTGGAAAAGTTTTCTTGTTTTAAAGTAATTTATAAAGTATTACCAAAATTAAAGAATGAAAAGAATGTAATCAAATTAGAAAAGGGACATGCATAATAAAAGAGAAGATTGAAAAAACAATCTCCTCTTAAGCTTTTATTCAGAAAAATCTATAATACTAGAATCAAGCAAAATGTAATTTGCTCGATGAATGTAGAGAGCCTTACCATCAATATTCAACTTAGTAGTTTTAGGCAAATCATCAGGAATTTCCCAGTAAACACTATTACCACCATATACGGCAATGGGAATACCCAACTGAGAACAAACAATAACAATTTTAGGAGTACCAATTAGATTTTGTAATTTGTTGATTTTTCTATCAAGTAAATTAATAGAACCACCACTAGTAGAAATTTCAGTTGACTGAAGAGCAAAATCTTCAAGTTTGGTAATACCATTTTCAGCGAAAATGATAGTATTACCTGTTTGGGCAATCTGAGAACCATCAACAGTCAAAGTTACAACACTAGATAATTCATAGTTTGTTGTAGTAGATCCATCAGAATCAATAGAATCTGTCGAAACATAATTTGCTTCTAGGCCAACTTTATTTCCATGAATTGTTAATAAGTCAGTACCATAATTGTCATAAAAGTCAATAGTAAAACTATTTCCTACGAGTTCACCTTTGATATTTTTCAGTTTATTTTTCAAAAATGCGCAACTCGAGAAATTTGCTAATACCAAAATTAAAGCTAAACAAATAGAAATTTTCCGAATAGTTTTTTTCATAATATACCTCCATAATAATGTTGGATTAATAAAACGGACTTTAAAGAGTATAACATAAATTTACATAAAAATCAATGCATATATAAAACTAAAAAAAATTAGCAAAAACACTTGACAAGTGCTAAAAAATGTTATAATATAATATACGAAATTAGCAAACAATATAAAAGAGTGCTAAGAAATGCAATTTCCTATAAAGAAAAGAGGAGGAAAGAAATTGCTAGAAGAAAGAAAAAAAAGAGTATTACAAGCAATTGTAGAAGAATACATAAAAACAGCTGAACCAGTAAGTTCAGGAGCAATAATGAACTTAGAAGGATTAGAATATAGTAGTGCCACAATAAGAAATGAAATGGCAGAACTAGAAAAAATGGGATATATAGAAAAAACCCATACATCATCAGGAAGAGTACCATCAGCAAAAGGATATAGATATTATGTTGATGAATTGTTAGAAGATAATAAAATAACAGTACATTTGTTAGAAGGATTAGATGTATAATATGAAATTTGATGTATTAACCTTATTTCCAGAAATGTTTGAAGTTATGAATCAAAGTATTTTAGGAAGAGCACAAGAAAAAAACATAATAGACATTAATGTAATAAATATACGAGATTTCTCAGAAAACAAACATAAAAAGGTAGATGATACTCCATATGGTGGTGGAGCAGGAATGGTAATGAGAGCAGATGTTGTGTATGATGCATATAAATCTGTAAAAGATGAAAAATCAAAAGTAATATTCTTATCGCCTCAAGGAAAAAAGTTGAACCAAGCCAAAGTTCAAGAATTATCTAAAGAAGAACATTTAATTCTACTTTGTGGTCACTACGAAGGAGTTGACCAACGTGTATTAGATGAAATTGTTGATGAAGAAATATCGATTGGAGATTATGTGCTAACTGGAGGGGAGCTACCAGCAATGGTGCTTATAGATTCGGTAAGTAGATATGTAGAAGGTGTATTAAGTACAGATTCTACAAAAGAAGAATCATTTTCTCAAGGGTATTTAGAATACAGTCAATACACAAGACCAGAAGAATTTCATGGAAAAAAAGTTCCAGAAATACTAGCTTCTGGAAATCATCAGAAAATAGATGAGTGGAGAAGAAAAAGTTCTTTAATAAATACATTTTTGAAAAGACCAGAGCTTCTTAATGAAAAAGATTTAAAAGAAGCAGAAAAAATAATTTCGGAAGAACATGAAAATTAAGATATGTTATTAGAAACTATCAAGATTGTGTAATAAAATAGCCGAAATATAAATTAGAAAATTAAGAAAGGAGAATATCGATGGATATAATAAAATCAATAGAACATGAACAATTGAAAAATAAAATTCCAGACCTTAAAGTTGGTGACACAGTAAGAGTACACCAAAGAATTAAGGAAGGAAACAGAGAAAGAATCCAAGTATTCGAAGGAATAATAATAAAGAAACAAGGTGGCGGAGTTAACGCTACATTTACAGTAAGAAGAATTGCTTATGGAGTAGGAACAGAAAAAACATTCTTAGTACACTCTCCATTAGTAGAGAAAGTTGAAGTAGTTAGAGTAGGAAAAGCTAGAAGAGCTAAATTATACTACCTAAGAAACAGAACTGGTAAAGCTGCTAAGACAAAGGAAAATGTTGGAGCAAAAATTGAATCTAAATATATAGATGTAAAAGAAGATTTAACAGAAGCTGTTGAAGAAACAGTAGTTGAAACTCCAGCTGAAGAAACTGCACCAGCTGCAGAAGCACCAAAAGCTGAATAATAAGTAGAAATTAAACGAAATAAAAAACGCAGAAAAACAAGTAATTTTGATATAGTTTTATATGAAATTACTTGTTTTTTGTTGATCAAAATGTAAAAACTATTGACAAATAAGTAGAAAATAATATAAAATACAAACATAAGTTTGAAGATTTTTTTGTTGACGTTACTATAATTGAGATAACTTAATATAAAAAACGATATAAAATGAAAAGAGGAAAATATGTCTAAAGATTTAATTATTAGAAGTAGTAGTGCAGAGTTTCTGATTTTTGAAAGGCAAACTCATGATAAAGGAATCCAAGTTAGATTTGAAGATGGAGACTTGTGGCTGACTCAAAAATCGATAGGCGAGCTATTTGACACAACCAGAAATAATATTACAATGCATATTAATGAAATCTATAAAAACTTTGAACTTGATGAAAAATCAACTAGTAAGGATTTCTTACTAGTTCAAAAAGAAGGAAATAGAGATGTAAAAAGAAAAGTTTTATATTATAATTTAGATATGGTTATTTCTGTTGGATATAGAGTCAATTCAGATAGAGCAATACAGTTTAGAAGATGGGCTACTTATGTATTAAAGGAATTTTCAAAGAAAGGATATATAATTGACAAAAAGAGAATGGCTAATGGGGCATTCTTTGATGAAGATTATTATGACTCTTTACTTGCTGAAATAAGAGAAATAAGATTATCTGAAAGAAGATTTTATCAAAAAATTACTGATATATATGCTACTAGTGTTGATTATGACAAAAAATCTCCGACAACTATTAAATTTTTTAAGAAAGTTCAAAATAAGATGCACTATGCAGTGTCGCACCAAACTGCTGCGGAAATCATATATAATAGAGCTGATTCGGAAAAAGAACATATGGGCCTTACTACTTGGAAAAATTCTCCTAACGGGAAAATTTTAGAAACGGATGTTGTAATTGCAAAAAATTATTTAAATACGAAAGAACTAGAGAGTTTAGAACTTATTGTTTCCGCATTTTTAGATTTGGCAGAAAATAGAGCTAAAAGACATATACCTATGACTATGGAAGATTGGGCAACACGAATTGATAAGTTTTTACTGGCAGACGATTTAGATGTTTTAAATGATGCTGGAAAAATATCACATGAAATTGCCTGTGATAAAGCATTAACAGAGTTTGAAAAATATAGAGTAAAACAAGATAAATTATATAAATCTGATTTTGATTTGCTAATAGAACAGGTAAATAGCACAAAGAAATAAATTGTAATGTAGTTTAAAACATAAATCTATATAAAGATATATATTAAAAATTCCTTGTAAAAGTTTATTTAACAAATCATAATGACGAAAATATCAAAAAAAATCGAATTTTACTTGCATTCGTCATTTATTTGTGGTAAATTATTATGTAGAATTGAATAGAAAAAACTATGAAGAGGACAAGATAAATAAAACTAATTAACAGAGAGTCAAATGCATGCTGAGATTTTGATAAATTAAAGATTATTTATTATCACCTTGGAGTTGTTTATGTGAAAGAATATTGTGAAAAATCCAATATTAATATTTGAGTAATATAAATCGTAATCTTGCGTTAAGATAAAATAAGAGAAAAGCTAAATACATCTTGTGTTGAAAAAAATCTAAATTATAGAAGATTATACTATTCAAACAAGAATATAAACTTTTAAATTAGGTGGTACCACGGAGTAAAATTCGTCCTATGTTAATAGGACGAATTTTTGTTGCCAAAGACTAAGCCAAACTTCGCCCAATAGGGACGCCAACCTTTGGGGGCGAAAAAATGTAATAAATTATAAAAGTAGGTTTATAAAATGAAGCTATTCTCTGGAAAATAAAAATTCGCCCCCAAAAGGGCGTCCCTATTGGGCAAAAATGAAAGGAGTAATTTATATGAGTGAAGAAAAGAAAGATTATTCAAGCACACTTAATTTGCCAAAGACAGATTTTCCGATGAGAGGAAATTTGCCAACTAAAGAGCCAGAAACATTAAAGGCTGTTTTTGAGAATGGATTGTATGAGAAGATTTTAAAGAAAAATGAAGGACATAAGCATTTTGTTTTACATGACGGACCTCCATATGCTAATGGAGAAATTCATGCGGGACATGCTTTAAATAAAATTTTAAAGGATACAATCGTAAGATATAAGGCTATGAAAGGCTTTTATGCACCTTTTATTCCGGGATATGATACACATGGAATGCCAACTGAGAAGAAGGCTATTGAGAAGCTTGGACTAGATAGAAGCAAGATTCCTGTTACAAAGTTTAGAGATACTTGTAGAGAATTTACAACAAATTACAAAGATATTCAAACAGAGGGCTTCAAACGTCTTGGTGTTCTTGGAGACTGGGCTCATCCTTATATAACTTATGAACATGCAACAGAAGCAAGACAAATTGGTGTATTCGGAGATATGTACAAAAAGGGATATATCTATAAAGGATTAAAACCAGTTTACTGGTGTACTGATTGTGAAACTGCACTAGCAGAAGCCGAAATTGAATATAAAGATGTAACAGGAGAATCTATATATGTAAAATTTCCTGTTGAAGATTCTAAGGGCTTGTTCGACAAGAAAGATACTTATGTAGTAATTTGGACAACTACACCTTGGACTCTACCAGGAAATATGGGAATTACAATTGGTGCAGATTATGAGTACAGCATGGTTGAGTTAAAAGAAAACAAGGAGAATGCAAAACTTGAAAGATTAATAATTGCAACAGAGCTTGTTGAAAAAGTTATGAAGCTTGCTGAAGTAGAAGATTACAAAACAGTTCAAACTTTTAAAGGTTCAGACTTAGAGGGAGTTCTATGCAAGCATCCATTCTTAGACAGAATGTCTAGAGTAGTTCTTGGAAGCGAGACAACTGTAAATGTTACTCTTGATGAAGGTACTGGAGCAGTTCATACTGCGCCTGCTTATGGTAAAGAAGACTATTTACAAGGATTAAAAGATAAACTTGGAATGGTTGTTGCAGTTGATGATAAAGGAAAACAAACAGCCGAGGCTGGCGAGTTTGCAGGTCAATTCTATGCAAAATCTAACAAGACAATAACAGCGTGGTTAGATGAAAATGGATATTTACTAAAAGCCGTAAAAATAGAGCACTCTTATCCACATTGCTGGAGATGCAAAAAGCCAATAATCTTCAGAGCTACACCACAATGGTTTGCATCTGTTGATGGATTTAGAGATGATGTTTTAAAGGCTATTAAGACAGTTACATGGCACCCAGATTGGGGCGAGGAAAGAATGAGCGAAATGATTAAAGGAAGAAACGATTGGTGTATTTCAAGACAACGTACTTGGGGTGTTCCACTTCCAATATTCTATTGCAAAGACTGTGGAGAGCCTTATGTTACAGAAGAATCTATAAAAAAGATTCAAGAAGTTGTAAGAACAGAAGGAACAAACGCATGGTGGGCAAAAGAAGCAAAAGATTTAGTACCAGAAGGTGCAAAATGTCCAAAGTGTGGATGCACAGAATTCAAGAAAGAAACAGATATAATGGATGTTTGGTTTGATTCAGGTTCTACACATCAAAGCGTTCTAGTTGAAAGAGGATTAGACTACCCAGCAGACTTATATCTAGAAGGAAATGACCAATACAGAGGCTGGTTCCAATCTTCATTATTAACATCAGTTGCAGTAAATGGAATAGCCCCATACAAAGAAGTTCTATGTTGTGGATTCGTTGTAGATGGTCAAGGAAGAAAAATGTCTAAGAGCTTAGGAAACGGAGTATCTCCAATAGATGTTTCAAACAAATTCGGAGCAGATATATTAAGACTTTGGGCTCTATCATCAGACTATTCTATGGATGTAAACTTATCAGATGACATACTAAAAGGAATTTCAGATGTTTATAGAAAAATAAGAAATACAGCAAGATATATCTTAGGAAATACTTATGACTATGACCCTGAAAAGCCAGTTGCTTATGAAGATTTACAAGAAATAGATAAATGGGCATTAACAAGATTAAATAAATTGATTAAAGACTGTACAAAGGATTATGACACATACAGTTTCGGAAACTGCTACCACGATGTAAACCAATTCTGCGTTGTAGATATGAGTAGCTTCTATCTAGACATAATAAAAGATAGATTATACACAGAAAAAGCAGATTCAGTAGCAAGACGTGCAGCACAAACAACTATGTATTACATACTAGATGCACTAGTAAAAATATTAACACCAATGATTTCATTCACAGCCGAAGAAATTTGGTCAGCAATGAATCACACAGAAAAAGAAAATGTAGAAAGCCCAATGCTTGCAGATTATCCAGTTCCAAATGACGAATGGGATAACAAAGAAATAGCAGAAAAATGGGAGAAAATAATCAAAGTTAAAAACATAGTTGCAAAAGACTTAGAACTTGCAAGAGCAGAAAAAACAATAGGAAACTCTCTAGACGCAAAAGTTACACTATATGCAGAAGGAGAAGAATACAAATTCTTAAAAGAAAATGAAGAATTAATAAAACTTGTATTAATAGTATCTGGACTAGAAATACAAGAAAATAACAGAAAACAAGAAGAAAAACTAGGAGTAAAAGTAGAACATGCAACAGGCGAAAAATGCGAAAGATGTTGGATGTACAACGACCACCTAGAAGATGGATTATGCCCAAGATGCAAAGAAGTACTAGAAAAATAAAAAATCGCCCAATAGGGACGCCCCTTTTTGGGACAAAACTAGGGTTAATAAATCAGATGTTTAAGTTATTTGTGAGACGAAGAAAAGTTAAGGCTTCGTCTCTTATAATGTTAATAGATTTTTGTTAGCAGATTTAAATAAAAACTTGAAAATTTATATGTTTTAATGTAGAATACAACTAGTAAAATAGAAGCAAAAAGAAAGGAAATGTAATAATGCATAGTTACGAATTTATTTCGCATTCGGAAGAAGAAACCATTATGTTTGCAGATGAGTTTGCATCAAAATTGAATGGACATTCTAAGATTGTTTTATCTGGTGATTTGGGATCCGGAAAGACCAAGTTCACAGAAGGACTTCTTAGACATTTTGGATTAGAAGATGAAATTTCTAGCCCTACTTTTACCATTGTGAATGAGTATGATGCTCCAAAATTTAAGATTTACCATTTCGATTTATATAGATTAGAAGATGCTGATGAGTTTTATGCAATTGGAGGAGAAGAGTATTTGCAAACTGGACTTTGCATTTTTGAATGGGGAGAGATGATTGAGAATATTATTCAAGATGACTATATAAGGATTACATTTTCTAGAGATAATGATGCCGATAATTTGGATTTAAGAAAATTAAGAATAGAGGAAATAAAAAAATGAAAATTCTTGCAGTTGATACTTCTTCTAGAAACTGTTCTGTTTCTATTGTGGAAGTTGATAAAAATAAAAATATTAATGTAATTGCACAAGGGAACAATGATGATGAAAGAACTCATTCTGTAAAGTTAATGCCTATGATTGATAATATGTTTAAGACTTCTAATTTGAGTTTAGATAATATAGATTTGCTAGCATGTTGCTTAGGTCCTGGCTCTTTTACAGGAATAAGAATTGGAATTGCAACAATGAAGGCATTTGCAGATGTAAAAAACATTCCTACAGTAGGAGTAACTTCACTTGAAAGCTTGGCTTACAATATAGAAGAAAATGCGACAATTTGTCCTATCATAGATTGTAAAAACAATAATGTGTATTCTGCAATGTTTGAATTAAAGGATAATACATATGTTCAAATTGGAGATAATATAGCAGATACTATTGAAGTAGCTTTAGAAAATTGCAAATTACATTCAGAAAATCCAATTGTTTTTATTGGAGATGGAAGCGTTTTACATAAAGATTTAATATTAGAAAAATTTGCAAATAAAGATATAAGATTTTCAGATAAAAACATACAATCAAGTGTATCTTTAGCAAGATGTGCATATGATAAATATCTAAAAGGTGAATACGGAGATTCGAGCAATATTTCACCTTTGTATTTACGAAAATCTCAAGCTGAAAGGGCTATGCTTGAACAATAATTAGAATTTTGGCTTCGTCAAATCTTATTCCAAACGCGGTTACATACACAAAGTATGCGCCCTTGCCTTTGAAATTTCATTTTCCTTGCCAAAATTTAATTCTTGCCAAAGCAACTGATATGTTGGAGGAAAATAAAAATGGAGAAAAATAATTATCTAATTTCTGAAATGAAAATCGAAGATTTAGAAAACATAAAGGATATACTTGAAGTCGATTTTGATGAATTTTGGAATTACGAGACTCTAAAAGAAGAATTAGAATCTAATTTTTCAAAATATTTTATTGCAAAGCAAAATGATAACATAGTTGGGTTCGCAGGTTTAAAAATAATTTTAGATGAAGCGGATTTAATGAATATTGTTACGAAAAAATGTTGCAGACATGAGGGAATAGCATCAAATATTATGGATAAACTAATAGAGTATTGCAAGCAAGAAAAAATAAAATGTATAAATTTAGAGGTAAATATTCAAAATTCTATTGCAATTAATTTTTATAAAAAGTATAATTTCAAAGAAGTTGGACTAAGAAAAAAATATTATGATAATACATATGATGCAATACTTATGAAATTAGAATTTTAATGAACATTCAAAGTAAAGCATAAATAAAAATATACTAAAAGACTAGAAAAATTTATAGGAGGAATTACTAATGAAAAATCAATTTGAACTTTCTTACAAGGATTTAAAATCAACTTGTAACCCAAACATATTCAAATTTGAAACTACCGAAAGTTTGGAACCAATAGCAAGTGGAATTGGCCAAGACAGAGGGATAAAAGCGTTAGAATTTGGACTTAATGTTGATATTAATGGTTATAATTTATATATAGAAGGACCTAGCGGAGTTGGCAAAACCATGTACACTAAGCATTATTTGGAGAGCATTTCTAAGAAGAAAAAGCTTCCACAAGATTGGTGTTATGTTTACAACTTCGATAATCCAAATGAGCCAATTGCTATTCCACTTGCAGCCGGTCAAGGTAAAGAATTTAGAGATGCAATGGATAGATTTATTAAAGATATAAAACATGATATAAAAGATACCTTTAATAACGAGGATTTCGAGAAAGAAAAGGCACTTATTAAGCAAGAATATGAAGCAAAAAGATCAGCTTTAATGGATAAGCTTAATGCAACATCTTCACAATATGGCTTCCAAGTTAAATCTGCTAACAATGGAATTTATATGATGCCTGTTATAAATGGAAAAACTATTGAGGAAGAGGAATTTGAAAAGCTAGATCCTGAAACTAAAAAGAATTTCGAAGACAAATCAGCAATCGTCCAACAGCATGTAATGGAAGCAATTTCACAAATAAAAAACATTCAATCTGAGTCTGATAAGAAAATAAGTGAGTGGCAATCAAATGTAGCACTTCTTACTGTAAATGCACATGTAAATTACATTAAATCTAATTTCAAGAGAAATAAGAAAATTACAAAATTCTTAGATGATGTAAAAAAAGATATTTTAAAGAATGTAAATGCATTTTTAGTTGTTGATGATGATAGCAAGAAACCAGTACAACCTCAGCCACAAAGGCAGGAAGTTCTAAGACCATGGCTTAATTACAGAGTAAATTTATTTATAGATAATAGCAACTTAGAAGGTGCTCCAGTAATAATGGATTCTAACTATTCATATCCAAATATATTTGGAAAGTTGGAATATGAAAATTATTATGGAAGCTTAAAAACAGATTATACAATGTTAAAACCAGGATTATTACACATTGCAAATGGTGGATATTTAATAATGCAGGCTACAGACATAGTTTCTAATCAATATTGTTATGAAACATTAAAGAAAGTATTAAGAACAAAAGAGCTAGGAATAGAAAACCCGGTTGACCAACATTCGTCTATGGTAATGGTTTCGCTAAAACCAGAGCCTATTCCACTTAACTTAAAGGTAATATTAATCGGAAACGAAGCATTATATCAAACTTTAATATCTGTTGATACTGATTTTAGGAAGCTATTCAAGATAAAGGTTGAGTTTGAAGATGACGCACCTTTAACATTGGAAAATATGAATAAATTAGCAAGAGTAGTAGAAGGATTCTGCCAAACGGAAGAACTTCCTCCACTTGATAGATCTGGAATGGCAAAAGTTATAGAATTTGCATCTAGACTTGCAAATGACCAAACGAAATTATCAACAAGATTTAGCGAGATTACTCAGATTGTTGGAGAAGCGGCTACACTTGCAAGATTAAGAAGAGAAAAAGTTATTACAGGAAAAATTGTAGACGAAGCACTTGCTCAAAGAATTGAAAGAGTACAAAAATACAATCAAAAATATCTTGACATGATAAACAATAGCACACTTCTAATAGACACAGAAGGTTTCAAAGTTGGGCAAATAAACGGTTTAACAGTAATGAGTATAGGAGATTATTCATTTGGATTACCAGCAAGAATAACGGCTAATACTTATGTTGGAAAAAATGGAATAATAGACATAGAGCGTGAAGTAGAAATGTCTGGCTCATCTCATTCAAAAGGAATTTTGATATTGAGTGGATACTTAGGCGAGATGTTTGCACAAGACATGCCATTATCTTTAACTGCAAGTTTGTGCTTTGAACAATTATATAACGGTGTTGATGGAGATAGTGCATCTTCAACAGAGTTATATGCAATACTTTCAAGCCTTTCTGGAATACCAATAAACCAATCAAACATCCAGGCTTCTTTTTTGGTTTTGCTGGGGTTCTGTCCTTCCATCCGCATTTTGGACACGAGTTTGAATTTCCAATCTCTTTCCCACAGTTTGGGCAATACATAACGGCCTCCCACTTTGTGCGTTGTCTGTTTTAGATAAATCCTTTTTCTTGCAAATCAGACTCGTTTAACAGAATTTTCCC
>OGFY01002152.1_pt1 | contig 12392 bp, 6 predicted proteins | sample 1570951 | NCBI WGS metagenome assembly OGFY01 (sample SAMEA2581942, study PRJEB24529) | metagenome | biome: Human gut stool | place: China | collected 2011
AGTGGAAAATAGTAGATGAGATATAGTAGATATGTTAACCAAGAAAACGAAGAACTCTGCCATGGTTTGCCGTTTCCTTTGCTTAATTAAAGAGTAATAGTGATTCAGATAATATTGAAATTATTTGGCTGCTTTTTCGGCAAATGTAGTCGTTACCAGTTTATTGTACGGTGCGCGTGTGTCAAGTTCTTCTGCGCTTTCCAGAATGTCTTGTAAAAGTTCAAAACTTTTTTTCTCAAATATGAGGTTATCTTTCCATGTGTCCTGTTCATAATAACGGCTCACAATTGTTTCTATTGTATTAAGATTTGTTTCTTTAAACTGAGGTGCAATTGCTTCTGCAATTTCCTTTGGTGTATGTTTCTGTACATAATCCATACCTTTCTGCAATGCATCTGTAAATCCTTGAATTACATCTGCATTCTTCTCGATATAACTTTTCTTTGCTGAAAATGCAGTATAAGGTACATAGCCGCTGTCTGTACCGAGAGAAGCAACTACATATCCCTTTTCCTCTTTTTCCAAATTTGTAGCTCCTGGTTCGAACTCAACTGTAAAATCAGCATTTCCTTCTGCAAATGCTGCTGCTGTAGAGCCAAAATCAATGCTCTGATCTATAATCAGATCTTTCGAAGGATCAATCCCATTTTGCCTTAAAATATACTCAAATACCATTTCCGGCATGCCACCTTTTCGTCCGCCCAAAACTTTCCTGCCTTTCAGATCTTCCCATTTAAAATCCGGCATTTCTTCTCTTGCCACAAGGAAATTTCCGGCCCGTTGGGTAAGCTGTGCAAAGTTTACAACAGGATCAGTAGCTCCTTCCTGATAGGCATAGATAGATGCTTCTGCTCCCATAAATCCGATATCTGCCTCACCGGATATTACAGCCGTCATTGTCTTATCTGCTCCAAAGCCAGTTATAAGCGTCATATCAAGCCCCTCATCTTTAAAATATCCCTCTTCGATTGCTACATACTGCGGTGCATAGAAAATAGAATGTGCTACTTCGTTCAAAGTGATTTTTGTAAGCATCTTATCGTCTGTGCTGTCTTTTTTCTCTGCAAATGCTGTCGCAGGAAGTGCAGTTACAGCAAGCACAACAGCAGCTGCCAGCGCGATCCATTTTTTATTTTTCATGCAGATACTCCTTTACGAGATTTCTGCTCTTAGAATATGCTGCAAATCTCAAATGGTGTATGCGCTAACTGTTGTCATGCATAAAAATATGTGTTAAAATAACCACCGAAACTGGTTCGAAACCCTCCCAGTATAAAAAACTAGGCAAAGTAAAAAATGGAAAATAAAGCTGCTGAAATAAATTGTGCAGAAAAGAATGTATTATAAAGCTTTCTGTACGCACTCCTCAATATATTCCATTCCTAATTCTGTATTTAATGCAAGGTCAAAGCTTGCAGACATTCCCCACATACGTCCGGTATAATAACGGTAATTATCCGCACGGCGTTTATCCTCTTTGCGGATCTGCTGTTCTGCTTCTTTTGAGGTTACATTTAATTTCTGCATAATACGTTTGATACGTGTTTCCAATGGTGCGCTTAAGAATATTTTCAGAACATTCTTATCCTCACGAAGAACATAATCAGAGCATCTTCCGATAATGATACAGTTTCCTTTCTTAGCCAGATCTCTGATAACATTTGATTCTGCTTCGAAGATTTTATCCTTTGGAGCTTCCTCTTCTCTGTTTCCATATAAATACATCTGGTTTACGAAGTCATATAACAGACTGTTTGTCATAGTTTCCTCTTTACGACGGATAAATTCAGAGGTCATACCGGTGGTTCCGGCAATCATTTTGATAATTTCCTGATCATAGAATTCATAACCCAGTTTTTCAGCCAAGGCTTTTCCAATATCATGTCCACCGCATCCATACTGTCTGCCGATAACGATCACATTCTTATGTGCTGCATTTTCTTCTGCTTTTGATTTGCCGGATGTCTGGGCTTCGTTCCTGTACTCTTCAGGGAACAGGTATGTCTTTACGAAATCCAGTTTCTTTCCGAACAGTCTTGCGATAAAACCAACCAGTAAAGCTGCAATAACGGTACCTTCACGCACACCATTTAATCTGCCGGAGAAAATAAAGGAAAGAACACCTGCAATAATTGTCATAGAAGAATCAAAGATAATCTTGGTTGTTCCGAAATTTGTATGCCAGGTCTGGACAATCGCGCGGACAAAGGATTCGCCCGGAAGCATAACAACATCTGCTACTACTTCAACATAGACACCAAATCCAAGTACAATACATCCAAGAAGCAGAGTGATCACTTTCACAAAATAATTCTGCGGATTTACCCAGAAAAACAAATACATGGTAAGGTCAATGAAATATCCAAATGCGATGGATACAGGAATCTGAAGAATATTCTCTATCTTAAAGTTCTTTCTTAAAATGAGAATCTGCAGTGCAATCAGCAGCAGACTGAAGACGATTGTGAAATTTCCCAGTGTGAAAGGAAAATTCAAACTTAATACATAGGGAATAGATGAAATCGGTGATGTACCAAGATTTGCCCTGGTCACAAGACTGACTCCCAGTGAGTTGATAAACAACCCCACTAAGAATAAAAGGTACCTTTTTAGTTTGTTCATAATAAAAAATCTCTCCTCTCATTTTTATAAAAACCTGTCAATGGCAGAATTCCTACCTATATATAATAACTTCAAAAAGACAGACCAGTCCTCAGGTGTAAGACTAATCTGTCGAAATATCGTTACTGTTCATGTGCCATTATCCCGCGGGGGAAGCGTGTTGCTTTGCACAAAGTGAACAATAACTGAATATCAGATATCCAGAGCTGCATGGTATCCTTCATATACTGCATTTGTGATTGTAGATACACGGTGGGCATCGCCGATCACTCTTACAAACGGTGCGCTGTCACGGAGAGAATCCGCAAGTGTGCTTCTGGAACGCTGACCGAGTGCACAGATTACAGAAGTTCCCGGAACCAGGATCTGCTGCTTATCTTCTGTTTCGCAGAGAACTCCGTCAGGACGGACTTCGAGACCGCGACATCCGGTATGTACAGTTACATATTTTTCAATCTCTTTTAAAAGAAGCGGACGATGCCGTACATTGGCATCCGGTGCAAGTTCTGTTCTCATTTCTACAAGATGAACCTGTTTTCCCTCCTGACCGAGATGAATCGCACATTCACATCCTGCAAGACCGCCGCCAAAAACAACTACCTGATCTGTAACTTTTTCTTTTTCGAGATAGTAATTATTGACGATGACTACGTTGTCGCCATCCAGCCCCTTAATTGGAGGAACAAGCGGCTGAGATCCGACTGCTACGATCAATGCATCAGGTGCTTCTTTTTCTACATACTCAGGTGTGACTTCCACAGAAGTGCGGATCTCCACACCTGCATTTCGGGCAAAAAGTGCGTAGGTATTGGAGAGTTCATACATTTCCCTCTTAAATGGAAGTGCCTGTTCACTTTTCAGGATTCCACCAAGTTCTGCTTCTTTTTCACAGAGGATTACCTGATGACCGCGTCTTGCAGCAGTGTATGCAGCATAAAGACCACCAGGACCGCCGCCTGCGACAAGAACTTTCTTCTTTACAGGTGCAGGATATACTTCACTGCCTTCAATTTCACGTCCGATCAGAGGATTGACGGTACATCTTCTGGTGGAAGTTGCGGCACGCTCAGCCATGCAGGTAAAGCAGCGGAGACATTTTACAATCTCATTTTCGCGGTTTTCTACAACTTTTCGCGGTAAGAACGGATCTGCGAGAAGTGCTCTTGCCATATAGACGATATCTGCTTTTCCGGAAGCAATGATCTCTTCCATCTGGGCCGGATCATTGAGACCGCCGATGGTTGCCACAGGTATAGAAACATGTTTCTTGATCTCGGCTGCCAGATATACATTACAGCCATGGTCTTTGAACATAGATGGATGGGTATCTCCAAAGCCACGCTGGTAAGTTCCTGCTGATACATGGATCAGATCTACATAAGGTTCGATCGTCTGTGCAATACGAACACCCTCTTTCAGATCATATCCGCCCTCAAAAAGTTCAGAACCGCTCATACGGAATTCGATTGGGAAACCAGGTCCTACTGCTTCACGGACAGCTTTCAGAACTTCAACAGCGAGACGACAGCGGTTTTCCAGGCTTCCACCGTATTTGTCTGTACGTTTGTTAAAGTAAGGGGAAAGAAACTGATTGATCAGCCAGCCGTGACCACCGTGGATCATGATCATCTGGAAACCGGCACGTTTGGCAAGTGCTGCTGTTTTTCCATAAGATGCAACAATATCCTGGAGCATTTCTTCAGTAAGGGCTTTTACCGGTACACCGTCCGGACGGACTGTATCACAAGCTCCCCACTGATGCATGGAATGCTGACGGGATTTATCGGTCATATAAGTTCCTGCGTACATTCCGGAATGAGAAAGTTCAAGGCTTGGAACTGCCCCATGTCTAGAAATCGCATCTGCTGTATAGGTTGCGGATGCAAGAGAATTCAGGATGGCAGTATCCAGATGATATGCATGAGAACCATCTGTTTCGGGGTGTACCATACATTCGCTGACTGTTACGGCAGCAGCACCGCCCTTGCCACGCAGTTCATAGAAAGCTGTTGATTTCGGACCGATACAGCCGTCATTGGTAATATCTGTTCCGCCCATAGGTGCAGAGAACATTCGATTGCGGAAAGTCACACGTCCAATCTGGATCGGACTGGATAAATGCGGGAATTTTCGTTTCATAAATATAGACTCCTCTTTTTTATATATATTTTCGCAGATTTATTTCTGATATCAGATATTTGGACTACGACAGCTATTACTTTTGCTGCCGCGCTCTGTTACTAAGAATAACAAAAAAGTGCATTGTCATCCATCAGTAAAATGACAATGCACTTGTAACAATTTGTTGATACCTGCCTTTTTGACAAAACAGGGAGCAAAGCGGATGTTTCTTATCCTTTTGGATTATTCGTGACTGAATGTCCGGCCCTGAGCATTATATCAGAAAACAGGAATGTTAATATAGATGATTTAGATTAATTCCAATAGATTCATGTGATTTACCTCCTTCGGTAATTTCTAATCACATTGTATCTGCAAAACTGACAGAGCTGGTCGCATGAAAAGCGACAAAATAGTGAATATTCCAGCTTAAATAAACCATCATTCCGGCAAATTGGAAACCTGTAATCCGGGTTACGGAAACCACCTTACTTCTGCTTGTCTACCGTTTTGCTGATTTGGGATTCCTGTTTTCATTGATACAGAATACAGATATACTCTTTACGCATATTAACCCCTTCCTGTCCTTTTAGCGACAATATTCAGCATATAATTGACATTTTCTCTCAATCTCGCTTCGTCCACTGTGCCATTTTTTACGCCTTCTACAATGGGACGTACATAGGTATCATCCTGGCTGCCCGGCGTAATCCAGCAGTTCCCTGCCTGTACTGCCGCCGCAATGTCAACCGTCTCATAAGATTCCCAATCTGTCATAACAAATCCTTTAAAACCGAATTCCCCACGGAATATTCCTTGTATCAGTTCCTCGTCTTCCGCAGCGTAACATCCGTTTACAGCGTTATATCCTGTCATTATGGAATCCGGCTGATGTACAGACAATGCCACTTCAAATGCTCTTAAATAGATTTCCCTCAGCGCGCGTTCCGTAACAATACTGTGGTTTCTTTTTCTGGATGCCTCACAATTATTAGCAACAACATGCTTCACACAGCTTGATACGCCGTGTTCTTCCAAACCTTTACTTTGATTTCCTGTCATAATTCCTGCCAGCAACGGATCCTCGCTGAAGCATTCCGGGTGGCGGCCATTCAATGGATTCCGGTGGATATTCATGGCTGGGGCAAGAATCATCTGGATTTCATTTTCTTTTGCTTCTTCCGCAATCACACGTCCTACTTCATATGCCAATTCTTTATTCCATGTGGCACACACCGTATTGCTGCACGGCATCCCAATATTAGGTTTATGGATATTTACGCCGTTATTCCCATCCGCAACCGTGTAGGACGGGATATTATATTTTTCAAGTCTGTAGATTCTGCCTGCCTCGCCTTTCTCGTGCATTCCCCATCCATGCGAGGCACAAACGCTCAGTCTTGCCAGTTCCTCAACCGCCATATTAGAAACCGGATTATCTTTTTCCATGGATTTTGAAGGATAGTGCTTCCTGCCGGTCTTAATTTCGAGAGTGTCTGCTCCTGACCGGATACCTGATTTTTCTCCTTTCGGGAAATTACCGCATTTTCTGCTGAGCACATCCATTTCCACAGGAATCCGCATCAGATTTTCTGTCTTTTTGATAATCTGCCTTTTCTCGATGTGAAGATCGCCGCATGCTTTCAGGGTTTTCACGGAATTTCCTGCATAAAACTGATAATTTCCTGCTTCCATGATCCAGCATGCTGTTTTCTCATCATAAGATTTCAGTTCGTCTTTTGTCACGTGGATATCAACTTCTTGTGTGTCTCCTGGATTAAGCAATTTAGTCTTCGCGAATCCCACAAGCCTTTTTTTCGGCTGTTCCAGATCTCCCTCTGGAAGTTCCGCATAGATCTGTACCACTTCTTTCCCTGCCATATTCCCGATGTTGGAAATGATGACAGCAAATTCTGCGTTTTCTGATTCTATCATCATTTTTGCCTGTATGTTGAACTCCGTGTAAGACAGACCGAAACCAAAAGGATACATGACTGGCTTTTCAAAAGTTTCAAAATACCGGTATCCTACATATAAATCTTCTTCATAACAGGTGTCGATATATAATTTACTTCCGGCTCCCGGAGCTTCTTCCACAGACAGGGGCTGATAAAAGTTGGCAGATGCGGGAATATCCCCATAATCAAGGCTCCATGTATCCGGCAATTTCCCTGATGGATTTACTCTTCCATCCAGTATTTCCACCAATGCTTTCCCGCCCAGCATTCCCGGCAGCCCACACCACAGCACAGCTTTTACTGCCTCGTCCAGCGTCCATCTCATATCCATCGGATATCCCGAATTGATCACCGCTATGACCTGTCTGCCTTCTTTTTTCAGCTTTAAAAGAGTTTCTTCTTCCTCATCTGAGAGATAAAACTCACCTTTCACCGCATTATTATCATAATTTTCTCCTGACGGGCGACTGATCACAAAGAGAACTGTTTTCGCGGACTCCGACATTGTAAAGTCACTATACTCTTCTACAGCCCATTTTACAGAAATACTGTATCTCGGATTAATCCTTCCCGCACCAACTGCTCCGATCCGAAACTGCTCTGCTCCCCAGAGCATAATTTCATCATCTTTTTTCAGAGGAAGTATTTTATCCTCATTCTTTAAAAGAACAATTCCTTCTTCTGCCGCCTGAAGTGCTACAGAATCGTGCTCTTCATACGCAGGATCTGGTACCTTTTTAGGCAAAGTATGTACTGTTATAATCTGTGGCTGCATTTCATTTCCATCTGTATCACGGAATCCCTCTACTTTGAAACTATAGTCCTTATCATATTCCTTTAACACACTGCGCACAGGAATTCCAAGCATCTGGATATTTCCTGCTGTTGCGATTTCTTTGAGCGTCCCCTTTGGCAGTTCCTCCCCTTCATAAACCACTTTCCCATACACAGACTCATCCATCTGCTTTGAAAAGCGTACTACCAGGCAGCCGGAGAATTTATGATCCAGCATATACATGCTTCCGTCCACATCGTCAATATCATAGGGGAATTTCCCGTCTGTTTCAATTTCCGGGAACTCAGTCCGCGGATCCGTTGCCTCAAACTCCACTTTTTTCCCGTTTGCCACGTCAAGGAGCATGCAGAACATCCCTCTCTTTTTCTCCGGCATATTAAGAAGAAGCTGCTCTACCGTCATCCCCTTCATATATTCCATCGCCGGACTGCCGATCATTCCGGGTGCCGCTTCTTCCATAAAATTTTGAACTGATTCTAATTCAAGCAGTTCACTAAAAGTCGCTTTTTCCGTGTACATTCTCTTTTGCCTCCTTCAAATCAATTCTCTGTGTTCTCAAATTCTTCCAAAAGGCTTCCCAGATATTCCAGACTTGACTTAGGTGTACGTTTCTGGCTCGTCCTGTCCACCGCCACAAGACCAAATGTAATCGCATATCCTTCCTGCCACTCAAAGTTATCCATAAACGTCCAGTGCAGATACCCTTTTACCGGAATGCCGTCCCTTACACATTCCGCGATTCCCGCAACTGCTCTTCGGATATATTCCACCCGTCTTGTATCATCATCTGTGGCAATACCATTCTCCGTGACAAGAATTGGGATTGAAAACTGCTCTGCGACATGACGGACTACATGCGAGATTCCTTCCGGATAAAACTCATATCCCATCTGCGTCAGTTCTGAACCTTCCGGAGCAGGAAGACCGCCATTTTTATCCACAAGTTTTCTTGTATAATTCTGTATTCCGATAAAATCGTCTTTCTGTAAATAAGGAAGATAATGTTCAAAGTCATCCTTCCACATCTTCTCGGCCATTTCTTCCCCGCCTTCCTGCGGCTGAAGATCGTACAGGGAAAGCGTCAGTCCCACTTTCAAATGCGGGCATTCCGCTTTCATCGCATCTCTCGCCGCCTCATGTGCGCGCATAATAAGAAGATCACCTTTTTCTGTCCGCATAGACAAAAAGGTGTTGACCGGCCGATCCGGCTTCAGCCCGAATACCGCCGCCTCATTCCCCCGGCGCTTTTTAAATTCTTCTGACAGATTGAAATTCATTCCTACCTGTGGGTTGACCCCCATCTTTCTCATCATGTCTTTTGCCACTGCAGCAATTTGCAACCCCATATTTGCCTCATTGATCGTGCAGACATATTCCATCTGGCTTCCCAACCGTTTTATCACATAGCGGCAGTAATCTGCAAAATATTGAACCGTATCCTCATTTTCCCATCCGCCTTCGCTGATCAGCCATTTCGGGGATGAAAAATGATGCATGGTAACAATCGGAGTGATTCCATTGTCATGGCAGCATTGAAGCACTTTTTTATAATGCCGTATCTCATCTTCGTCATATATCCCTTTAACAGGCTCGATCCTTGCCCATTCAATAGAGAAACGGAATGCGTTCAGTCCCGCCTCTCTCATAAGCCGGATATCCTCCTGGTAACGGTTATAGTGATCCACTGCATCCCGAGACGGCTCCTTATAGCTGGAGCCCTCCATCTGTTCCAATGCCCAGAAATCACTGTGGATATTATTGCCTTCTACCTGATGAGCTGCTGTGGAAGCTCCCAGTAAAAATTTTTCTTTCACAGATAAATCCTCCTATACTTCTGCGTTTACTTTGACAATTCGGTTTCCTTCCGTTATTCCATTTTCATTGAAAGCATCCACACGCACATAATAATCCTGCCCTTTTACTAATGCTCCGATTTTCTGACTTTCTTCAAATGTCATCATGCTGTGATATAGTTTATCCGTTCTATGTCCCCAGAGAATATTGTATCCAAGAGCATTTTCCCCTTTTATAGATATCTCCATATCCAGATCTCCTATTCTTTTTGCCTCAAACTGCGGTGTTTCCGGCTTATCTCCGCCTCCTTTGCCGAATACACGGAGTCCTGAAATGCATGGCTGCTGATTGTGGGGCACTTCTATGATTATAAGGCGAAGATATCTTGTACGGATTCCCTCTTCCCGTACAACTAGGTCATGGGAAAGATCCGTTTCCACTTCTGATTTATCTTCAATTACAAAATAGTCTTTTCCGTTTACCGATCCTTCCAATAGCCACCTCGTTACCTGCTTTGTCTCGTCAATATACCTTGGCTGTATAATTCCCCTGATTTCTCCCGGGGAAGGAATCTCTATTTTATCGTCTGCAAAGTTAATCTGTACTGCATGGACATCATATTCCCCACACAGATCAATCTGGAGCCATTCTCTTTTCTGAGCGGATGTCGCTCTCCACCATGTCTGTACATTTTCGTCCACTGCTTTTGCAGGATCTTTTCCTTCACAGAAAGAGGACGCTTCTACCGGCTTCTTATAACTTAATAAAAACCAGTCCGGATTTCTCCATGGATCCATCTTACCAGCTTTAATCCGTATCGGCCAATCGCCGTACCTCTGATTACAAAAAAGTTCCCCGTCCGTATCATATCCTGCCGGCCACATGCCAATCCGTCTTTCCATGGAATAGTTGACACTAATCCGCATAGTTGACATATGCCATAAATTTCCATCCTGATCTTCCATTGTAGAGCCATGCCCGGCGCCAGGGATAAAGCCTCCCGGTTTATAAGAAAATGGATTATTTTCCGCCAGCTTAAATGGTCCGAGCGGTGAGTCCGAAACATAAACACCATCTGCGTAAACATTGTATTCCGCTCCCGGGCAGGCATACTGGAGATAGTATTTCCCATCATGCTTATCCATCCAGGGTCCTTCGATGTACGGGCGCTTACTGAACATCCCCTTGATCATCTCTTCCTTTCCTTCCGGCAGCATATCTTTAGTCAACCCCCGGCTTTTCAGAAAGCTTTCATAAGACGCCTCTATCTCATCATCAGTTGCAGGCATCATAGAATGGCTTTCTCCAATTCTCTCATATCCCTTTATGAAAGCATTTCCAGTAATCAATACTTTTTTCTCTCCCATAGGTCGCATCGTTTCAGCGTCAAGTTCCACTCCCTGCAGAGGAACCATGCTGGAGCATCCCCAATAGAAATAAACTCTGCCGTCATCATCCTGAAAAAGATTCGGATCCCAAAAAGCAAATGTCCCCTCTATTTCTTCATATGGCCCGTCTATAATATCTTTTGTCCGATAATAACTACAGTTTGATTCACTGTTTGATGCACTGAAATATACATAATCCCCTATAACTCTTACATCCGGAGCATAGTCATACAGTGGCAGGGTATCCGGCAATCTATGATATTTCCATTCAGTCAGATCTTCCGATTCCCAAACACCTAACGTCATAGATGCAAAAATATAGTACTTTCCACGATAATACAGCATGGTCGGATCTGCAGCTTCGCGTGCAGTCTTATACTCTCCGGTCAGTGCGTCTTTCGTAAACTGATATCGATAATTAACATTCAGCGGATTACAATAATAACTCATCTTTTTTAACTCCTTTCCTGAATCTCTTTCTTTATCTTTTCCCCAATTTTTTCATAATCATAAAAGTGCAGTGTAATCAGTGCAATTATGCAAATGATGGCCGGAATCAAGGAAAAGCACCAAACAATAGCCGTATTAGCTGATGCCGTCTGTGCTGCCGCATTTCCTACATATCCGGCAGCTCCCATAATTGCTCCGGAAAGCGCGCTCGCAAGTCCAGTCCCAAGTTTTCCAGCAAAACTTGGGATGGTATTCATCATACCTTCGATACGAATGCCAGTCTTCCACTCACCATAGTCCATACACTGAATAATGAAAATACTTCCCATCATGATCAGTCCGGTCGTCCCTATTCCGGATAATACTGTTCCAATCAAAAGCATCGGCATATTCGCCCCTGCAAAATATTTTACGATACCTCCTATAATTGCTACAATCAAACCAATCTTTACAAATGCCATTCCTCCAATTTTTCTCATTGCCACTGGAAACAGCAACAGGATAAGCGGCGTAAATAATCCCAACATTCCAACCAGAGACATACTGGTAAGATTCCCCACAATATATGTAAAATAATAAGTCTGGACAACCGAGCTTAAATTTGTCGCAAGATTACATAAAAGATATGCCAACCCTAAAATCCAAATATACTTGTTCTTTAGCAAACATTTGATCGAAGTTTTTAATGTAATCTTTTCTGTTTTTTCCTCCTTTACATCAATTTCTTTTACATACAGGAAACGAATCAACCCAAACAGCATTGCCGGAACCCCGATTGCCATAGATATTTTTGTCCAGCCTCCTGGCTCTGTTCCCCACTTTTCAATCAATATGGGGAGGATCATGGCGATAACAGCCGGAAAAATCATACAAGCAATCCCGGAAGCCGTAAGCGCTCTTGCACGTCTGCTTTCATCTGTTGTAGAACGAGCCAGAAATACTGCATCGCACGCTCCAAGAAATGTGGTACAAACAGCATTAATAAGCACATACATAATGAATATCCAGATACATTTTCCTGTAATACTAATATCCGGTGTACTAAATAACAGAATTGCCAAGAGCCATGCTGGAATAACAAACAGTTCATAGGGACGAGCTTTGCCCAGTTTTGTATGGGTATTATCAATCACATAGCCGGCAAAAACATCAGTAAATCCGTCAAATATCCTTGCTGCCAAAATCAAAGCTCCAATCATCCCTATACTAAGTCCCGCACTCTCTGTTGCATAATAGCTGATCTGCATGATGAGGATTGAGTGA
>OGFY01002153.1_pt1 | contig 12387 bp, 9 predicted proteins | sample 1570951 | NCBI WGS metagenome assembly OGFY01 (sample SAMEA2581942, study PRJEB24529) | metagenome | biome: Human gut stool | place: China | collected 2011
AGAGACCGAGGAAGACTTCGAGGAGACCATGGATGTAGTGAGAAGAGTACGCTATGACAGCGCATTGACCTTTATCTAGTGCAAACGTACCGGAACCCCTGCGGCGAAGATGGAAAATCAGGTGCCGGAACAGATAAAGGCAGAAAGAAGTGCACAATTGATTGAGCTGGGAGCAAAAAAACAGGAAGCATACGATGCATATCAGAAGGTCCTGGCGGTAGAGCCTGACAATCCGATGGCTCTTTTTTCAATGGCTTCTTATTATGAACAGACTGACCAGAAAGAGCTTTACCAACAACAATTGGATACGTTGTTGCTGAATAAGAAGGTGGCTTCTGATATCAAGTTGAATGTAATGCGTCAAGTAATTGTAGAAAATGAACAAGCTGGTCAAGATAGTACTCAGGTGATTGATTTGTTTACAAAAGTGATGCGACAGGATGTAGATGACCCTCAGATCCCGATGCTTTATGCTCAATATCTGTTGTCTAAGAATATGGAAGATGCTTCTGTAAGCATGTTAGACATTTTGGTTAAATACGAGCAAAAAAACAAATAAACCATGGATAGTAAAAAAATACTCAACCTTGTAACAATCGTAATGTTTGCCATTACAATAGTATTGTTAGGGCTGTTTATGTTCGGAGGTGAAGTACCGAATCAGCCGTACACTACTCCTGTATATACATCGACATTATTGAATTGGGCATATATCCTGTGTGGTATTGCAATCATTGCAGCTATTATCTTCCCGGTGATTCGTCTGTTTACCCGCCCGAAACAAGCGATGAAAAGCTTTATCGGATTAGCCGGAGTAGTCGTAGTCATCCTGATCGGGTATGCATTGGCTGATGGTACTCCATTGAAACTAGTCGGTTATACGGGACCTGATAACGTACCATCCATGCTGATCTTTACAGATACGATTTTGTACACAATGTATTTCCTTTTTGCAGCAGCTATTTTAGCTATTTTAGGAACGGAAATTTACAGCAGAATGAAATAATACTATTCCCTTCGGGGAATAGAGATAAAATTAAGGAATATGGCAAAGAAAACACCAGAAATTAATGCCACTTCGACTGCCGATATCGCATTCTTGTTGCTTGTATTCTTCCTGGCAACGACGACGATGAATGTGGATTCCGGTATATACAGAAGACTTCCGCCCTATCAGCCGGATAATACCGAAGCCCCGAAATATGCAAAACGGAATATCTTGCAGGTTTTGGTAAAACGGAACAATCAGCTGGCGATAAACGGAGAATTGGCAGATGTTTCTACCCTGAAAGACAGGACAATCGAATTTGTTCTAAATCCGAATAATAGCGAAGACTTACCCCAAAAAGAAATTAAAACGATCGATCTTTTCGGTCCCGTGGAAGTTTCGAAGGGTATTGTTTCTCTTCAGAGTGATAAAGGAACGTCATATGAAATGTACATCGCCGTACAAGATCAGTTGACATCCGCTTATAATGAATTGAGAAACAGAAAAGCCAACGAGAAATGGGGTAAAAACTTTGATGAACTGAATGACGACCAAAAAGAAGCAGTCAGAAAAGTTGTTCCGATGCAGATTTCTGAAGCAGAACCTAAAAACATAGGAGGGAAAAAATAATGGCAAAATTTAAAAAAGGTGGTAAAAGAGAGACGCCCGCCATTTCAACGGCATCTTTACCTGACATCGTGTTTATGTTGCTGTTCTTCTTCATGGTGAGTACCACGATGCGTGAAGTTTCCCTAATGGTTGCCAATGCGATGCCTCAGGCTACAGAAACCGTAAAGCTGGAAAAGAAATCGCTCGTAAGTAATATTTATGTAGGTAAACCTACTCCTCAATATCAAGGTGCTTACGGAACCGAACCCCGAATCCAGTTGAACGATCGTTTCGCAACTTTAGAGGAACTGGGAGCTTTTGTGGTTTCAGAACGTGAAAGTCGTAAGGAGGAAGATAGAAATAGCATTACAAATAACCTGAAAGTAGATAAAAATGTAACGATGGGTGTCGTTACCGATATCAAACAGGAATTACGTAAAGCAAATTCATTGAGAATTAATTACGGTAGTACGAAAAAACCCCATTAATTAATTCTAAAAAATAAAGGGGGACATGGTTCCCCTTTTCTTTTTTTTATTATCTTTGCAACGCATTTGGTTCCGTAGTTCAATGGATAGAATGAAGGATTCCGGTTCCTTTGATTGGGGTTCGAGTCCCCACGGGATCACAGAGCAAAACGCTAAATAAATGCTTTTCATTTATTTAGCGTTTGTTTTTTGTTGTAACTTTCAAAATTTTGTACGACATACTCTAAATTTTGATGCATTTTTTTATATTTGGTGAAAAATTGAAATGTAATAAAAAACGAGATCATGCCCTCACTTTCAAAATATACCCAATGGAAGGTTATCGGAGGATATAGTCTTCTGTTCTTATTGAGTATCCTGGCTGCTGTTTTGATTTATAAGCAAATAACGAAATTAATTGTCAACGAAGAAAATAGTGATAATCCTAACCGGAAACTATTCATTATTGGCAATACGATCACGGGGCTTTATGAATCGGAAGGGCTGGGAAATGCTTTTGTACAAACCGGTTCGAGATCCTATTTTCTAAAGTACCGGGATTTAATAGAGGAAGTTGAATCGAATATAGACTCTTTAAGAGACTTAACTACCCGTCTGGACCAGATTCTCCGTCTGGATACGATCGATGATCTACTCGATCAGAAAATACGCAATTTGCAGGATATCGTCCGGGTAAAACAATCCTTTGTCCCGGATGATTTCTATAATAAAGCGATTGCCAGTATAGAATCCGGAAGAGACAGCCTGCAAGGGACGGATATCCGGAAAAGACACATTACGACACTGGACAGTTCGTACACCAAATCAGAAAAAAAGAAAAGACGTTGGCTATTTTTTTCCAAGACCGAGCCCGATTCCGTACTCAAAGTTTCGGTTTCTCATCATACTGTTATCGATACGCTTAACAGGCAAACAGCCTTACAAAATACGGACAGTGTCGTTCATATTCTGAAAACAGCCTGGGAAGATGTACAAAAACAAACCCAGGATATTACCCGTCAAATCAACCGGAAAGAATATGCCTTAATTCAGCAGAGCACCTACATTACGGATCAGTTGAAACGAATATTAGGAGCCTATGAAAAAGAAGAAATCACGAATTCTCTAATCAAACAAGAAACCCGGGAACAAACCCTCAACACAATGATCCGGATTTTTGCCTGGCTGGCAGTGATTGCTTTCCTGCTGATCTTGTTTTTTACCTTCTTTATTCTTCGCGATTTATCCCGTAGCCAACGCTATCGGAAAGAACTCGAGGCAGCCAACCGCTATGCCGACCAACTGCTGAAAAGCCGGGAAAAGATGATCCTGACCGTCACACACGACATTAAATCACCGCTAAGTTCTGTAATCGGTTATATCGAACTGCTCAATAACACCCCCATCAACGAACGGCAACGTTATTTCCTGAAAAACATGCGGGGTTCTTCGGAACATATCCTGAAACTGATCGGTAACTTGCTGGATTTATCGAAACTGGAAAACAATAAAATGCCCGTCGAGCATATCGTGTTCAATCCGTACCATTTATTCCAGGAAATTACGGACAATTTTATGCCACTGGCAGCAGCCAAACATTTGGAATTAAAAGCCCGTTTCAGCGAAGATCTCGATAAAGACTACTCAGGAGATGCCCTGCGCATCCGGCAGATCCTGACCAATATCTTATCCAATGCAGTAAAATACACGACAACAGGACATATCTCCTTCTCTGCCGAAACCGTCAATCCGGAAAAGATCAGACTAAAAATCCAGGATACAGGTTCAGGGATGACTCCCGAGGAGCAAAAAATCATCTTCCAGGAATTTACACGCCTAACTTCACATGCAACCATAGAAGGTACAGGCCTGGGATTAACGATTACATTGAAATTAATCCATCTTCTGGGGGGAGAAATTCAACTGAACAGCACTCCGGGTAAAGGAAGTTGTTTTACGATCCTGCTTCCCCTCGGGCAGTGTACCACCTCATCCTCAACGGCTTCCCCCGAGCCACCCCTCCTCCCCCGACCGGGTATTCCGGTGAGCGGTTCACCTAAAATTCTGTTTATAGACGATGATCCGCTTCAACTGGAAATGGCTGTCGGTTTATTGGCTAATTATGGAATTCAGGCAGAAGCCACCACCAGTCCACAGCATCTCTTGAACAAGCTGGCCTCCACCAAATACGATCTTCTTTTTTCCGATATCCAGATGCCGGAAACGAACGGTTTCGATTTGGTTAAACAAATCCGTAATTCCTCACTACCTAATGCTGCCGATCTCTGCATCGTAGCCTTATCGGCAGATTCCGGACGGACGGAAAAAGAATACCTCGATGCCGGTTTCAGTGCTTTTCTAAGCAAACCTTTCACCTCCGGTCAACTGACAGCCTTAATCACCCAACTGACAGGTATTTCACTCTCAGAACCGGCAACCACTTCCTATTCAAATCCAGCCCAGGACATAGAACGCAGAGGATATAGCCTGAAACATATCCTTCAGTTTGTCGACAACGATCGGGAAGCCCTACAAAAAATCCTCGATTCATTTGTAATGACAACCCGGGAACATATAGAATTATTAAAAAAATATCAGGAAGAAAAACAATGTACAGCTATCGTCCAACTGGCCCACAAAATGCTCCCGATGTTCCGTCAACTGGAAATAGATGAAGAAATCCCCCTATTAGAAAAGTTAGAACAGGCGACTAAAAACGATCTCCCTGAAAATCAAATCTCATCCCTGACTCAGGAAGTAATCGACAAAACGATCCTGTTACTAAAAGAAGATTTCAAAATCTCCTGATCAGGCTCCCTTTCAGGGCTCGCTGATCAGCCTTAAAGACAGGTTACTACTTCTCGTTGCAGCAGCATCGAGAAAAAATCATCAGATTCATTATAAATGATTTGGGAATCCGACAGATTTTAACGAATATTGTAGACAGAATGTGCGGATCTCAACAAATATTTATAAAACGAAATCACATCATGCGTATAATCACATTAAGTCTATTACTGTGTGGTTTAGTCATACCAAGCTTCGGTGTACGACCGCCGTTAAAAGGTTATACCTATGCTTCGGAACAGGCTCCAACGGGAAAAGAGTGGCAATCTCCGGAAAATCTGGCTCTAAACAAAGAGCAGCCACATGCTTGGTTTTTTCCTTTTCAAGATATAAAAAGTGCCCGAAAAGTTCTGCCTGAAAACAGTATATATTGGCAATCGCTGAACGGTAACTGGAAATTCAACTGGGCAGCGGACCCGGATTCACGTCCCAAAGATTTTTATAAAACCGATTTCGACGTGACGGCTTGGGACAATATTCCGGTTCCTTCCAGCTGGAATATTTATGGAGTTCAGCAAGATGGCAGTTTGAAATACGGAGTACCCATCTATGTCAATCAACCTGTCATTTTTATGCATAGCGTAAAAGCAGACGACTGGCGGGGTGGCGTAATGCGTACGCCTCCAACGAACTGGACAACTTACAAATATCGCAATGAAGTGGGTTCTTTCCGTCGGGAATTCGAGATTCCCGAACACTGGGACGGACGTGAAGTATTTATCAGTTTTGACGGAGTCGATTCATTTTTCTATCTATGGATCAACGGAATGTATGTAGGTTTTTCGAAAAACTCACGCAATACGGCTAATTTCAATATTACCAACTATTTGCGTTCCGGGAAAAACATAGTCGCAGCAGAAGTTTACCGGAATTCTGACGGTTCTTTCCTGGAAGCTCAGGACATGTTCCGTTTGCCAGGTATTTTCCGTACCGTTGCACTTTATTCCACCCCAAAAGTACAGATACGCGATCTGGTTGCAACTCCGGATTTGGATAATAACTACACCGACGGTTCTCTGACAATTCAGGCCGATATCCGTAATTTTGGAAAGAAAACGGCCAAAGGATATAAAGTATGCTATAGTTTGTATGCCAACAAATTGTATTCTGACGAGAATGAACCGGTTATTCTGGCTAGAGATACTAAGGGAGCGGCTATCCGGAACAGTGTCGTTGCCCAGGTAGAACCTATTACCACAGGAAATACCCAGGAAGCGGAAAAAGTGGTTCTGAAAGTAAAAAATCCGAATAAATGGTCGGCAGAAACTCCTTATCGTTATACCCTGATCGCGGAACTGAAAGATCATAAAAACCGGAGTATCGAGACAGTATCTACGATTGTCGGTTTCCGGAAAGTGGAAATCAAAGACACTCCGGCTGATCAGGATGAGTTCGGCCTGGCCGGCCGTTATTACTATGTCAACGGCAAGACGATAAAATTGAAAGGAGTGAACCGGCATGAAACCAACCCGGCTGTAGGTCACGCTATAACCCGTGAGATGATGGAAAAAGAGGTTATGCTGATGAAGCAAGGTAATATCAATCATGTACGTAACTCACATTACACCGACGATCCTTACTGGTATTATCTCTGTAATAAATACGGCATTTATCTGGAAGATGAAGCCAACATCGAATCACATGAATACTATTACGGGGCGGCTTCTCTTTCTCATCCCGTTGAATGGAAAAATGCACATGTCGCCCGGGTAATGGAAATGGTACACAGCAATGTAAACAATCCTTCTATCGTCATCTGGTCGCTGGGAAATGAGGCAGGCCCCGGCCAAAACTTTGTCGCTGCCTACGAAGCTTTAAAACAATTCGATTTATCCCGTCCGGTACAATACGAACGGAACAATTCGATTGTGGATATGGGTTCCAACCAATATCCTTCTATCGGTTGGGTACGGGGAGCTGTAAAAGGAAATTATGATATTAAATATCCGTTCCATATCTCGGAATATGCCCATTCCATGGGTAATGCCTGTGGAAATCTGATCGACTACTGGGAAGCTATCGAATCTACTAATTTCTTCTGTGGCGGTGCCATTTGGGATTGGGTGGATCAGTCGATGTATAATTATGACAAGAAAACCGGTAAGCGTTATCTGGCCTATGGAGGAGATTTCGGAGATATCCCCAATGACGGTCAGTTTGTAATGAATGGTATTGTATTTGGAGATCTTGAACCTAAACCACAATATTATGAAGTGAAGAAAGTCTATCAGAATATGGCTGTGAAAGCGATTGACATCGAGAAAGGTCAATTCGGGATATTCAACAAATATTATTTTAAAGACCTTTCGGATTATGATGTAAAATGGTCCTTATATGAAAATGGCAAGGAAATACAATCCGGTCCTGTGACTACAGGCATTGTTCCTGCCCGCCATACGGTACAGGTAGTTATTCCTTATCAATACAATAATCTGAAGAAAGATTCCGAATATTTCGTAAAAGTGCAGTTTTTACTGAAAAACGATATGCCTTGGGCGAGAAAAGGATTCGTGGTTGCAGAAGAACAAATTCAGGTGAAAGAAGCCCACCGGCCTCTCATCAGCACGATGATAAGACAAGGCGGAAAACTGACCTGCGACAAAAGCAGGACTGCCCGCCCTGTGATCCAAGGGAATAATTTCAAAGTCGAGTTCGATGAATCCACAGGAACGATTTACAGTCTGACTTATGATTCAACAACAATCATAGCAGCAGGTAATGGACCGAAACTGGATGTACTCCGTGCTTTTACGAACAATGACAACTGGTTCTATTCTTCGTGGTTTGACCGTGGTTTACACCATTTACAACACAAAGCCAAAGAAACAACGATTATGAATAAACCGGACGGAAGTATTGTATTGGCTTTTACAGTAGAATCCCAGGCGCCTCATGCAGCAAAAATACTGGGTGGTACCAGTTCCGGTAAGAATACGATCGAAGAATTAACCGACACCCCTTTCGGTCCGAACGATTTCAAATTCACTACCAATCAGATTTGGACGGTTTATCCGGATGGTTCCATTGAATTACAGGCCAGTGTTACTTCCAATCAGCCTGATCTGGTATTACCCCGTTTGGGTTATGCCATGAAAATCCCTCAGGAATATGCCAATTTTACCTACTACGGACGTGGTCCGATCGACAATTATGCAGACCGGAAAAGCGGACAGTTCATTGAACAGCATAAGAATACGGTTGCCGGAGAATTTGTCAACTTCCCGAAACCTCAGGACATGGGAAATCATGAAGATGTGCGTTGGTGTGCCCTAACCAATCAGGCAAATCAGGGGGCTGTATTTATAGCCACCGATCGGTTATCCGTCTCCGCTTTACCATATTCGGCCCAGGATTTGATTCTGGCTTCCCATCCTTATCAGTTGCCACAAGCCGGCGACACCTGGTTGCATCTGGATGCAGCAGTGACAGGACTGGGAGGAAACAGTTGCGGTCAGGGTGGTCCTTTGGTAGCGGACCGGGTTTTCGCCAACAATCACAATTTCGGATTTATCATTCGTCCTGCCGGTAAAGACCTGAGTAAAATAGCCAATATCGCTCCTGCCGGAGAAATTCCATTGTCTATCACACGTAGTAAGTCGGGAACTGTAGAAATAACCTCAGCCCGTAAGAATGCAACAATTTGCTACACCGTTGGAAAAAGCAAAGTAAAAGAATACACAACCCCGATATCACTTCGTGAAGGAGGTCTGGTAACTGCCTGGTTCAAAGACAGACCTGCTATCAAAACGAAGATTTCCTTTGAGAAGCAGGAAAACATCCAAACTGTTGTGATCTATGCCAGCAGCCAGGAAGCCGGAGAGGGAGATGCTTCACACCTCACAGACGGAGATCCCAATACAATCTGGCATACGATGTATTCCGTAACAGTTGCCAAATACCCGCATTGGGTAGATCTGGATGCCGGAGAAGTGAAGAATATCAAAGGTTTCATTTACTTACCCCGCCAAGACGGCAATAACGGTAAGATCAAAGATTATAGCATCCAGGTAAGCATGGACGGTAAAAACTGGGGAACTCCTGTTCAGAAAGGTACTTTCGATAATAGCAGCAAAGAGAAGCAAGTTGAGTTTGCCAAACCGGTGCAAGCCCGTTATATCCGTTTCACAGCTTTAAGCGAACAGAACGGTCAGGACTTTGCCTCCGGTGCCGAAATAACGATTCTGGCAGAATAAAAACAGGATTTATCGATAATAATTGAAAATTCAACTGCCGGGATGAAGCTTTATTCAATAGAATAAAGCTTCATTTTATTATACAAGGTTTTACGGTCTATTTTCAATAAGCGTGCAGCCTCACTTTTATTGTTGTGGCATTTCGCCAATGCTTCACGGATAAGCTGTACTTCATTCTTTTCTCGCTTCAAAGCCAGATCTTCGATTTGAGGGACAGGATCCACAGCTGCCAATTCGGCCGGAATATCTTTCAAAGAGATAAAATCACCGAGACACAATAATGTCGCCCGCTTGACCACATTCCGCATTTCGCGAAGGTTACCGGGCCAGTTATAGTTTTTAAAGACAGACATTACCTCATCCTCGAAACCGATCACATCTTTTCCTAGTTCTTCATTCGAGGCAGCCAGAAAATGATTGGCAAAAACCGGAATATCTTCCTTTCTTTCACGCAAACTTAAAGCTTTTAAAGAAAATTCATTCAGACGATGATAAAGATCCTCCCGAAAATTCCCCTCGGCCACAGCCTTTGTCAGATTCTCGTTCGTAGCGGATATAATACGTACATCAAAAGCGATCTCTTTATCACTCCCCACAGGCTTCACTTTACGTTCTTCCAAGGCCCGTAGCAACTGTACCTGCACATCGTAACTCAGATTTCCGATTTCATCGAGGAAAATCGTCCCTCCCGAAGCAGCCACAAAATAACCCGTCTTATCGTTCACAGCTCCCGTAAAAGCCCCCTTCACATGTCCAAAAAATTCACTGGCTGCCAAATCCTTGGGGATCGCCCCACAATCGACGGCAATAAAAGGCGCCTCCTTACGATTGCTCTGAGCATGAATCAAACGGGCTATGTACTCTTTACCGGAACCACTTTCTCCGGTAATCAATACAGTCATCATAGTCGGAGCTACCAATCGAATATATTCGTAAAGTTTGTCGGCTTCCAGACTCGTACCTTTGATGTATGGCACCGATTGGGGCTTTTTTGTCCGCTTTTTTTGTTCGGGAACAGCAGTCTGTTCCAAAGTGTCCTGGATCTTTTTCAAAATCTCGTCCGGAATGACGGGCTTCGCCACATAATCGAAAGCCCCTAATTTCATCGCCAATACCGCAGTTTGTATATCAGCATAACCGGTCATCAAAATCACCTGAACCTCAGGAGTCGATGCCTTGATATTTTTCAACAAATAAATTCCGTCCTCATCCGGTAAACGCAAATCTGTCAACACGACATCATATTTCGTCCCTTTCAGCTTCGCCAAAGCTTCACGGCAAGAAAAAGCATTCTCTACTTCAAACCCTCTTTTTGTCAACCATGTTTTCAACATCAGACAAAAAGTGGTATCGTCATCTACCAATAAAATTTTAGCCATATACCAATTTATAAAACAGTCGAACCGACTGAACTGTTTTACAAAATTAGGAAACTAACTCCACGAAACGAAGCATTTATCTTTTTTTTCGCAAAAAAAGTCAATTCAAAGGCGAATTTTTCAAAAAATATTTAACTTTGCATCACAAAGTAATTTGAAATATGAATAATCAGGAAGCTTTAAACACTTTAAACGACATCCGGAACATGATGGAAAAGTCCACCCGGTTTGTCTCATTCAGCGGATTGTCCTCTATCGTCATCGGCATATACGCCTGTATCGCCGCGATAATTGCTTATTCTATCCTGGGAAATACAACACCGGTACCCAGACTGGATGTCGACACGCCTGCGAAACTACAACTTTTGATCGTCTTCGCTTCTTTACTGATTATCGTTTGTATCGTTACGGTCATCCTGATGTGCAGGCACAAAGCCCACCAAAACAACCAATCTCTTTTATTCGATTTCAATACCAAAAGGCTACTGTGGAATTTCTTCCTGCCTTTGGTTGTAGGCGGAATACTTTGTATATCATTGATCTGGCAAAGCCATTATGGCCTTACTTCTTCGATCATGCTGATATTCTATGGCGTCGCTCTGATCAGTGCGTCGAATTATACGTTTTCCAATACCCGCTATCTGGGTTATGCGGAAATCGCTCTCGGCCTGGCCGATAGTTTTGTAGAAAATTATGCCCTGTTGTTTTGGGTCGTCGGCTTCGGCCTCTTTCATATCGTCTACGGTATCTTTTTTCATTTGAAATACGAAAAAAAGAACAAATGAAACTAAACCTGGAAGATATTAATAAGGCCTTTGAAAGTAAAGCCCGGTTAGGAATCATGTCGGTACTCCTGGTCAATGAATCCATCGATTTTGTATCCTTGAAAAATTTGCTTGAACTAACCGATGGTAATCTGGCCAGCCATACCCGGAATCTGGAGGAATTGGGGTATATCCGAAGCTACAAACAATTTATCGGCCGTAAACCCAACACCACCTTTTCTGTCACCCCCGAAGGAAAAGAAGCTTTTAAAAAACACCTGAATGCCCTGGAAAATTTTCTAAAAAATCAACTGGAATAATAATATCTATTTTTTTACACTTATACTTTGAAATACAAAGTTCTTTATTAAATAAATTTAAACTCTTCTGATTATGGAAACACAAATCTCTTTTTCCAACCAGGAAAAATACCCACGCCAAGGGTTTATGCAACGGAATGCCTTGTCTGTCAAAATTATTTTAATCGGAGTTTTAATTCTCATTCTCCTGATTCCGCTTGCAATGATCCGGGGATTAATCTCGGAACGTTCCGAAACCGCCTCGGAAGCAACAACGGAAGTACAAAACAAATGGAGCAGCTCACAATTGGTAACAGGCCCTTTCATCAGTATTTCCTGCTATGAAAACTACGAAGAGACTTATTATGAAAACGGAGCCACGAAAATCAGGGTAAAGAAAGTCAAAAACTATATCCATATTCTTCCCGAGCTTCTGGATATTACAGGAAATGTAGAAACCGAAGAACTGAGTCGTGGTTTATACGATATTGTCGTATATAAAACGCCGTTAGTATTAAAAGGCAAATTTATCATCCCGGAACATTTCGAAACCACCATTTTGCCCGAAGACATAGCGCTTCAGCATGCGACCTTGAATCTGGGGATTTCCGATCTTCGGGGAATCAGCGAACAAATAACTGTCGACTGGGGTAAAGAAACGCTTCAATTCAACCCAGGATTACCTTCGGATTTTATTTTATCTTCGGGTGTTTCCTCCGTACTACCTCAACACCAAAAACTTCAGGCCGGAGATTCGATTGAATTTTCGATCCAACTACAGCTTAAAGGCTCAGAATCGATTCAATTCAGTCCCTTCGGTAAAACGACACAAATCCACCTA
>OGFY01002173.1_pt1 | contig 12255 bp, 8 predicted proteins | sample 1570951 | NCBI WGS metagenome assembly OGFY01 (sample SAMEA2581942, study PRJEB24529) | metagenome | biome: Human gut stool | place: China | collected 2011
GTGCCAAGAAACTGGCTGAAGAGATGAATGTTCCTTTGCTGGGACAGATTCCTATCGTGCAAAGCATCTGTGAAGGAGGAGATAATGGTACTCCTGTCGCATTGGATGAAGATTCCGTGACCGGACGTGCATTCTTATCCCTGGCTGCCAGTGTTGTCCGTCAGGTAGATCGTCGGAATGTGGAAATGGCTCCTACCAAGATTGTAGAGATGCATAAATAAGAGTTCGTAAAAGAACTGTATCGTAATGAATAATAAAACGCAGATTAACGCAAATTATCGTAGGGTATTTCAATTATATATTTATCAATAACTTGTAAAATTGCTTCTACGATATTTGCGTTAATCTGCGTTTCGTTTATTCATTATGACAATCCTCTTCTGGATACTCCAAAACCCCTTTCATACCATATTCGGAACTATTTACTCAAAGTTTTCAGTAACTGCTTTTTCATCGTTTCCACTCCCGGAAATCCTGTCTTTTTATAAGTGATATTACCCTCAGGATCAATGATAAAATAGGTAGGGACTCCCTCTATGTTAAGGTTGGACATCAGAAAATTCCATTGTTCGTTGGTTACGCGGAAATGCTCACCGTGAATATCGGAAATCATATTTTCCCATGTCCCTTTGGGAGACGTTTCGCCGGTGATGTAAAGGTAGATAATGTCTTTCTCTTTCAATTCCTCTTTCATCGGGGCGATTGCTTTATTGGCCATGCGGCAAGGACCGCACCAGGTTGCCCAAATATCAACCAGTAAAGTATGCCCGCGAAACTTGGAAAGGATGGATGGGAACAAATCTTCATTGGAGACTTCTCCCGCTTCATTGATAGTAAATCCACTCTTCCTTTTGTTCAATTCTATTTTCTTTATTGTTTCTTTGTTCGTTTGAGTAAGCATTTCGGTATACGCCGGAGAAGACAACTTCTTTATCTCTATCTCCTGATCTGCTGTCAATGGAATGAAATCTTTGATAGAATGGTACAGTTCGTTGAATCTTATATAATCAAATAATGGCCCTTGATTCGTTCCTAACGTTTCTTTAAGTATTTTCCGATAGTTCGGCATAAAACTGATCAGATAGATTGTTGATGCATACTGCCTGCTGTATAACGCTTTGAGGGTATTGATGGAAGTAAATTCCTTTAATATGTCATAGTATCCTTCGGGAATATCAATATGCGTATTGGAAAAATATTCGTTTGCTTTTTCTCTGTTCAACTTATTTACAGCAATATAAGCAGATTTTAGCTCTCTGTCTGTCATCGCGATTTTCCCGGTTGCTGCGAGATCTACCTGTATGTTCAATAGTTCTTTGCACGCATTGCTATAGGAAGATTGTTCTATTGCTTTCCGGATGGATGGAAGACGTTCCAATACGTAGGCTTTATATTCATCTGCGCTTTTCCCTGCAATGGCGTTGTACATATCCATGTAGAAAACACTTTTTAATGTGATATCAATATCTACCGAAGCCAGTTCTTGTTGCAAGCTGGCCAGATATCCGTTGAAGTATACAGGTTCTCCGAATGTTTTATCCTTCTTTTGCAGATGTGTCTGCCTACGGCAAAGTTCTTTTGTGTTGATAATGAGAGATGTTTCTTCATTGGGGGCTATCAGGCATTCCACCCAGCCGAAAGGAAGCTCCAATGCAACGCTTGTGACGGACGTTACTTTTACTTCTGCTTGAAAGCTGCCATCCTCCTCGATTTTTATAATATTCTGTTCGTTGTGGATATTCGATGCGGGACTTTCTATATGCATCCGCATCTGTTTCATCATATCTTTTTGATAATCGAGGATTTTCCCTTTCAAAGTAGCGGTAGCATAAGCTAACTTAGGGGTGGGTAATACCGCTTTTTTGTTTATTTTGTGCTTAACCGCTTCTTTAGGAAGTTTTTGCTTGTAAAATGCGTTTCTGTCCAGTTGTATTCCCCATATCTTGTACGCTCCGTCAAAATCTCCTTCCGAGAAATCAAGACTAGTTACATTTTGAGGAATGGGAGGAAACAATAATTGGAATTCGGCTTCTCCTGATTCCGGCATCCAGAATTCTTTGTCCAATGTGATTCCAACTCCCTTGCGGATAGGGTAAAGCATTCCGTTATTGTCTCTCAGAAAACTGCCTGTCGCAATTTTTATCCAATATTTAGGACGATAATAAGCTTTAATGTATAGGGTGGTAACTGTATCTCCCATAACAATTTTATCAATCTCAATGCTATTGGAACTCCAGGCTAGAAAAGGAGGACGTTCAATCACTCTGTCTTGGGCTTGTACACCGTAAACGGTGCAAAGTAGCAAGCCGATAATCCATGCGAAACTTCTCATATCTATATAATGTTTCTTATACAACGAACAAATATAAGAATATTCTTGTGACTACCTGTTGGTTTATAATAAAATATGTGTGTTTGTTGCAAGAATGTTTCAATGATATTATTTTACCAAAATTATTAAGCACGAAAAATGACGGGATAAACACTATTTTCGCCTAAATAGTCACACTTTAATAACATTTATGCAAAAAATAGTTGTTCTAGGATTTTTTTATATAAAATAAATGAAATATATTTGCGGGTACGAAATAGACGTTAAATATGAAACGGTGTGTCTTGATACTCTAACAAAGTTCAGGAAATTCCCCGCACTAGAGATACAAAACTATTAATAATGCTGACCAAAGGGAAAGAGGGAGGCGAATTAAAAAATAAATGATATGAAAAAAGGTTTGATTTTTGTGCTATTTGCACTTGTTTCTATCGTTTCTTATTCTCAGGTTTCTTGGAATGCCAAAGTTGGTATGAACATGAGTAATTTTACAGGTGATGCTGAAACTGATATGAAAATAGGTTTCAATGTTGGGGTTGGTATGGAATATCAGTTTACAGAAATGTGGTCTATTCAACCATCTTTGATGTTTACGACTAAAGGTGCAAAGGCTAAAATTGAAGAAAGTGGCTATGAGTTGAAAATCACAGACAATCCGATGTATCTTGAGATTCCAGTTTTGGCTGCTGCAAGATTTGCCGTTGCTGATAATCAGAATATTGTGGTAAAAGCAGGTCCTTATTTTGCATTTGGTATTGCTGGTAAAGAAAAATATGAAGCAGGTGGCGAAAGTGAAAAAATAGATATCTTTGGAGATGGTGATGATCAAGCTGGCATGAAGAGATTTGATGCGGGAATTGGCGTAGGTGTTGCTTACGAAATCAATAAATTCTTTATAGACTTAACTGGAGAATTTGGTTTAACTAAGTTGTACGATGGTGATGGTTCTGGAAAGAACATGAACTTCTCTATCGGTGTAGGTTATAAATTCTAATAAGGATTATACTCTCTTTATAATATCTCTTTAAAATCCCTCGTTCTATACTCTCTGGAACGAGGGATTTTTATATTATAATGTTTGATATATTTCTTCTTATTATATGATATTGGGACGAGTTATACATTCTGTCTCTCATTTATCTGCAAGAACTACTTGTCTGACACCCGGATCTCAGGTTGCATGACACCCGGGTGTCATACAACTTAATATCCTATATCAAAAATGAATTAATGTAGGGCCTTCTCTTTTAATTCTTTATATCTCTCTATCGCATGTTTACGGCTCATAAGGATTTGCCAGCGATATACCCAACAGGTGGTAAGGAAGTAAATGCCTGCCTGTAACCATAAAGCTTTATATTCAAAGGCTACTTCGCTTAGAGTAGCTCCCATATTATTGATTTTCACGAAACCATTGATACCGAAAGTAGACGGGAAGATGTAAGATACATACTTCCAAAAGGGAGGTATGGCGGCTCCCGGCCATGAAATTCCGGAGATAAATAATAAAGGGACAGATGTAAATACAAAAATCAGCATACACGTTTCCCGGTTGCGGATAGCGATAGAGGCAGTCATTGCAAAGAATATGCAGGCGGCTAAATAGGGGACAACAAATAACACTAATGAGTCCGGTTGTCCTATTTGGTTGAGGCTGAATATTCTTGGGACAATATACAGTACATAAAAAGCTACCAATATATAAATCAAGAAGTAGCTCAGACCTTTTCCGAGTACAATCCGTAAAGTACCGTTGTAATGCCGGTTGATGGGAACAAGGTCTTTGAAACGGTTGTTTTCTCGGGCAGTACCGGCAGCCAAGCCAATACCGAGCAATAAGGTTTGTTGAATGATTAACACCAGTACGGCAGGAATCAGAAAAGCTGCGAATCCGGCAGTAGGATTGAATATGGAAATTTCCTCATACTCTATCGGATAAGCAGTGATTTCATCTTGACGGTCAGTAGTATTGCCACTACGTGCAATTTTGATATCCTGATTCATATCCAATGAAACAGCTGTATTGGCTATGAGCATGGATTTATAATAAAGTAATCCGCTCATATCACAATAAATGCTGACTTGCGTCTGTTTTCCTTTGGCTATATTATCACTAAAGTCAGAGGGTATATAGATAATACCATACGCAAGTCGGTTTTTCACCATCTGCTTGGCTTCCTCCATATCGGCACAGTATGAAACAATCTGGATATCAGGCGTAGCGTCTACTTTGCGCAAGTATTCGCGGCTGAGAGATGAATGAGAGTCATCCACAACGACAGCGGGGACCTCACGCACAACTTCATTATCGTAAATGAAACTGTATAATAGCGGATAACCCAATGGAACGAGTATAAAGAATATCAGTACCCCCTGGTCGCGGAAAGTTGTCTGAAACTCCCGTTTCCAGATATAAAACAGGTCATTGATACCTTGTACTATCTTATCTTTTAATTTTATATCTTTCATTTAGGGAATATATTTGTAATAAACAAGTGCTTCTTTTAAACGGTGAACTACCAGAAAAGGAAGCAACATGAATATCAGTAATGCCATATAGTTACTCCAAGAATAAGCCATGCTGTACCCATTGAGCGCTTGATCTACATAAATAAGGAAGTAGTGACGCAACGGAAACAGATTGCTCAAAGCTTGTAAAACGGGATGCATCGCCATTACCGGAAATGAAAAGCCGGAGATGGAGAATGATATAACTCCCCATAAGGAAGCGAAACTCAGTCCAAGCCGCAAAGTCGGTAAGGTTCCTATCATGACAACGCCGCAACATTGCGAGGCGAGAACGAGACAGAGTGTTGCGAATATCATCGGAAGAATACCGCTATTGCAAGGAAAATGCAGGAAACCATACAGGTATACATTATAGAATATGCCCATAATAAAAAAGATAACCGTATGGGGCAGTAGTTTTCCTGCCAATGCAATATAAATCGAGTTATTGCTCATACGTAACCATTCACGTGCGGTACGGTCCTTGATTTCCACACCGATTGAATAGACGGTAACCATGAATATAAGTAACATAAGTACTCCCGGTATCAATGTGTTGCACAGATATACCGAATAGTTCAGCCACGGGTTATTCAGAGGATGCGTATCAATCACAATAGGTTGCAGAAATCCCATCGCCTGGTCTTCCGTTGCCCCTTTGGCATATAAAGCGGTTCGTGCGGCGGCACCGGAGGTGAGTTCCCCCATCATTTTCATGTCTCTGAAAAGCAAGGAGCCGGCAATCAGATAAGAATAGTTGGTGTAGAAAGAAATCTTAGGTTGCCGCTGGCTTTGCGCTTCTGCGGATAATCCCTTCGGGATGTAGAAAAATCCATAGATTTTCCCTTCCTGTACAGCAATTCGCGCATCCGTCACATTACTGTAATGCGCTATGACACCCGTCTGCGAGAAGGCATCCAGATTGCGCACGATGTTGCGGGAAGTCGATGAGTCGTCCATATCCACTACACCGGCCGGAAGATTCTGCGGAAGTCCCGAATCCATTAATGTCGTGAAGAAGATATAGCAGAATAGTGGAGCGATAACCATGCAGAAAAGGTAAAGCGGACGTGAAACCAACCGTCGGCATTCCCTTTGCATGACTTGCCACAAAGCTATATATTTCTTTTCTCTTTCTTTCATGACTTCTTATTTGTCAATGACAACCGACATTCCCGGACGGAGGTTTTCCACTTCTTCCATAGGGGAAGCTTTCACCTCAAATGTTTTCAAGTCAAACTGTCCGGTTGTTTTAGTTGCTTTCCAAGCGGCATAACTTCCTAGATCTTTCAGATAATATACTTTGAGTTTGATTGTTTTATTATCCAGAGCGGGTACGATTGCCTCAAACTCGGCTCCCATAGTCAAATCTTTGAGGAGGTCTTCGCGCACATTAAATGTTACCCACATATCGTTCAGTTCGGCTATGTTCATGATTGGCGCTCCTGTACCCACTAATTCACCGACTTTCGGGAAAATTTCAGAAACCTCTCCGGCGGCAGGCGCTATAAGATAGGTTTCCTTGATATACGATTCCACTTCGGCAACAGCACCTTTTGCCCGGTTCACCAAAGCCTCCGCAGCCATTTTGTCCTCACGTTCGGCTCCGTTCTTAGCCATTGTATATTGAGCTTTGGCGGCTTTCTCGGTTGCGATGGCGGCGTCACGCTGTGCGGTTACCTCATCCAACTTTTGTGCGGGCATAACTCCTTGCTCATGCAGGTTTTTGATTCTTTGGTATGATTTCTCGGCAATAGTAACACCTGCCTGTGCTTTTTGCCACATCTCGTAAGCAGCTTGGATTTGTTCCTTGCGGGCTCCTTTGATTGCTTTCTCATTCTGTGCTTGCGCAGCGGCTTCGGCAGCACGTGCCTGTTCCATTTTTGCCATGACGTCGGGAGCTTCTAAAATAGCCAGTGTATCACCGGCATTTACGCTTTGACCTTCTTTCACGCGAAATTCCAGAATACGTCCCGGAACTTTGCTTGAAACGCGGTATTCGGTAACCTCTGCCTGCCCTTGTATGATCTCAGGGCCTTTGCGAAGCATGAAAAAGCCAACTACTGCAACGATTGCAATAACTCCGAGTAAAGTAAGAAAAGCCAGCAGCATATTGCTGTTTTGTGATTTTGTAGTTACCATATTATAATGAATTACTAAATTACTATTTATAAATTACCAGATAATGAGTTTTACTCCCAACTTTCCATTCTCAACTTTTCACTCTCCACTTATTGAAGAGTTCCTAATGATTTCTTCAGATAAATCTCAGTCAGTTTTACGTCTATTTGTGCGTCGATCTTTTCAGATTGGGCGGATAGCCAGGCGGTTTGCGCTTCGAGAACGTTGCTGGTGGCAATTACGCCTTCTCTGAATCCAAGCGTTGCATAACGGAGGTTTTCTTCTGCTTTTTCCATATTTTTGGAAGCCATAACCAACTTCTTGCCTGCTTCATTCACCTTGAATGCTGCTTGATTGACTTGCAACTCTATTTTTTCTCGTGCATCTTGAAGCTGATACTGGGCGATGCGTGCTTCGGCCTTTGCAGCTTTTGTTTTATAGATACCTTCTCCCCAATGCCATATAGGAAGCTGCACCATGACACCTACGTTCCACATACCTTTGAATTTATTCTCAAAACTGTTGAAGACGGAAGGGTTGGTGACCATGTAGTTTCCCATCAATGCGATAGACGGAAGATGTTCGGCGCGGGTTACGTTGACTTTCTGCTTGTAGATTTGTGTCGCCAGTTCAAGACTGCGCATCTCCGGACGGTTCTCGTATGCGGTGGACAGATCGAAATGAGTGTCTGTCGGAATTAATGGAATATTCTCCATATTTTCATCCGCCAGCGTGATGGGTGAACTCAGATCGAGACCGCATAGTTGACACAACAACATTCGGGAAAGGCTCAATCCGTCTTCCACTTTAGTTAGTGTCATTTCCGCTTCATTGACTTTGACGCGTACGGAAAGACCGTCCGCTTTGGTCGCTACTCCTTCGGCGATCATCTTCTCAACATCGCTATCCAGTTGTTGCAGAAGTTTTAAGTAACCTTCTGCCAATTTTTTCTTATTGACCAGTGAGATTACCTGCCAATAGGCTTGGTCGGTGCTCATGATAACTTCCTGCATACCACCATTATGTTGTTGGCGTGCCAACTCTTCGGCGTACTTCGTTATTTTATTATAAGCACGGATTTTACCGCCCATATATAAAGGCTGGGTTAATGTGATGGCTCCGGCATATACATTTCTGGTGTCTGTACGAAGCGCATCCACCAAAGAATTGCCTGCTTGGTCGAGGGCTGCCGGTAAACTTCCGCTTAATGAGGATATGAGTGGAGCCAGTTCGGGATAAGTTGCTATAATTCCGGCTGCGGCTTGCCCGATGGGACCTGCCAGATTACTTCCCAATCCGGAGAGTGCCGCTTTCTGATCGTTGTTCAATAGAGAGAATTCTTTTTGATTTCTCATGTAAGCTCCGGTTGCCGAAAAGTTGGGTAAGTAGTTGGTAAATGCCGCCTTTCGTTGGTAATGGGCTGCATTTATTTTTTCATGGCTTATCAACAAATCTTTGTTGTTGGTAAGCGCTAATGCCCGGCAACTATCCAAGCTTAGTGAAGTTTGCGCTTTTACTATAAAAGTCAGGTGCAATAGGATTGTCAGGAGAAATAGTTTTTTCATCGCATCTTGCATATTAATAAGGTGATACTTCTATTTAAATAACCCTGTTCTTATGTAATTTGTTTATGGAAATAGTCTGTTTATTTGTACTTGTTAGCTTAAACAATAATTGCATAAACAACGATACAAATGTATGTGCTTTCTATGAGAAAGCAAAAAGAATTAGCTTTTTTTAGAAATATAGCAAAATTAGTGATTCCGGTGAAAAGAAAAAGGCCGTTCTTCTGAAATGAAGAACAGCCTTTTAATATATAAATGTAAAAGGGGATTAAAGAGCACCTACTTCTTTCAAAGCAGCGTTTGTTTTGTGAACAGCAGCAGCACTGGCAGCAAATTTAGCTTTCTCGTCAGCGTTCAAGTCTAGTTCAACAATCTTTTCGATACCGTTTTTGCCAAGAATAACAGGAACACCGATACAGATATCTGACTCGCCATATTCGCCTTCCAGGAATACAGAGCAAGGAATCATCTTCTTCTGGTTGTGGATGATGGATTCAACTACAAATGCTCCAGCTGCACCCGGTGCATACCATGCGGAGGTACCCAGCAATTTAGTCAGTGTAGCACCACCTACCATAGTAGCGGCAGCTACTTCGTTCAGTTTTTCTTCTGACAGGAAGTTGGTTACAGGCATACCTTTGTAAGTAGCGAAACGAGTCAACGGAATCATAGTAGTATCACCGTGACCACCGATAACCATACCTTCTACTTCGTTAGCATTGCATCCCAAAGCCTGAGCCAGGAAATATTTGAAGCGAGAGCTATCCAGAGCACCACCCATACCGATAATACGGTTTTTCGGCAAGCCTAAAGATTTCAATGACAAATAAGTCATTGTGTCCATCGGGTTAGAAATTACAACAAGGATAGCGTTTGGAGAATATTTCAAGATGTTCTGTGCTACCGATTTAACGATGCCAGCGTTCACACCGATCAGTTCTTCACGAGTCATACCCGGTTTACGAGGAATACCTGAAGTAATCACAACAACGTCAGAATCAGCAGTCTGAGCATAGTCATTAGTGCAGCCTACTATTGTAGTGTCGAAGCCCAGCAATTGAGCTGTCTGCATCATATCCATTGCTTTACCTTCTGAAACGCCTTCTTTAACGTCCAGCATTACTACTTCGTCTGCTACTTCATTAAAAGCAAGTACATTTGCACATGTAGCACCTACGTTACCTGCGCCTACTACGGTTACTTTTGACATAATACTATATATTTAAAAAGTTGATAATTTGTTTTATCTTTTAGCGCGACAAAATTACAACGATAATCCTAATTAAAGAAATTTTTCCGTAATAATTTTAGTTAAAGGTCTGAGTTCCCAATAATATAATAGGTATGATAATTTAATACTTGCTTGCCTATCCGGATTTACTTCGTCCGCTACTATTACTTCGTTGCACTATAGTGTTCCGCAAGAATAACTATAGTCCTCCTTGCGCATAACTATAGTCATACGAAAGGGAGACTATAGTTAAACGAAATAAGTATAGGCAGTGAAATTAATAATAGTAGGCAGAGAAAGAAATAAAGTTCGTATCATACAATATCAAGAAATGTCGTGGACTATAATACGTTACCGCTTGAAAAAGGTAAATACTTGGCCGATTGGGAGAGCGGTGTTGCTAACAGAAAAATTGATAATATATCAAAAGGTATTCGTGAACATACTTCGGCACAAGTCTATTCTTTGATCGCTACCCATCAATAAGTTAAAATTGTATGGATTAGCAGAGGGATATAAAAAACTCTCTGCTTTTCTGCTTGACTTCTATTGCGAAATGATTACTTTTGCGGCGGTTATCAATTAACGTACTGGAACTATGAACAAAAAAGGCATTCTTATTGCGGCTGTTGCCGTATTAGTGATAGCGATTATCGGTGTTACCTATCTGTTATTTACTGAAAAACAGGCTAACCGGGAGTTGGTACAGGAATTCCAATTAGATAAGGAGGATCTGGAAAACGAATATACTCGTTTTGCACAACAATATGATGAGTTAAAGATGACAATTTCCAATGACTCTTTATCTCAGTTGCTGGAGCAAGAGCAGTTGAAGACTCAGCGATTATTGGAAGAACTCCGTACGGTGAAAAGTTCGAATGCGACGGAGATTCGTCGTCTGAAGAAGGAATTGGCTACCTTGCGCAAGGTAATGATTGGCTATATCAATCAGATAGATTCACTGAATAAACTGACGGCACAACAGAAACAAGTCATCGCGGAAGTCACCCAGAAATACAATCAGGCTTCACGACAGATTGATAACCTTTCCGAAGAAAAGAAGAATCTGGATAAGAAAGTGACGTTGGCAGCCCAGCTTGATGCGACCAATATTCGTGTCGAACCACGCAATAAACGCGGTAAAGTGGCGAAAAAAGTGAAAGATGTCGTGAAATTGGCTATCAGCTTTACTATTGTGAAGAATATAACGGCTGAGAACGGAGAGCGTACTGTCTATATACGTATTACCAAACCGGATAATGATGTGTTGACCAAGAGCGCATCCAATACTTTCCCTTATGAAAACCGGACATTGACCTATTCCATTAAGAAGTATATCGAGTACAATGGCGAAGAGCAGAATGTGAATGTGTTTTGGGATGTGGAAGAATTCTTGTACGCCGGAAACTATCGGGTGGATATTTTCGAAGGCGGCAACTTGATCGGTTCCCAGACGTTCACATTAAATTAAGCCGGTGGGCACAAAATGAGTTATTGCGCCCTGCCATCCGCTCCCCACATCATCTTGGTACGGAGTGTATCGAAAAAAACATGATTGAACCTTTTTACCACTTTTACGCTGTAGTCAGCCCGACGGATAGTAAGTTGCGTAGTCTCTTTGCAGGTTTCGCTCCGACCGTCGATGGCGACGAGGAAGTTGTGGCTACGGCTTTCCACATCTAGTGTGATTTCCCAATCGTCGCGGATAACGATGGGACGGACATTGAGGCTATGTGGAGCTACGGGAGTGATGGCGATAGTGTTGGAGTGGGGCACAATGATAGGCCCGCCCACGCTCAATGAGTATGCGGTCGATCCGGTCGGAGTGGCAATCACCAGTCCGTCAGCCTGATATGTATTTAGAAAAGCGCCATTAATAGCCGTGCGGATACTGATCATGGAGGAACTGTCCCGCTTTAATACTGCTATCTCGTTCAAGGCATAGGGGCATTCCTGTAAATGTGTGTCGTTACAAATCAATTGCAGCACGCTTCTTTCCTCCACACTGTACCGTCCGGCATGAATTTCATTGAATGTCTCTTCCATTTCTTCGGGAGAGATGTCGGCAAGGAATCCTAAACGTCCCGTATTAATGCCAAGAATCGGAATTCCTTTCCTGCCTACACGGCGGGCGGCTTTCAGAAAAGTTCCGTCACCTCCGATACTGATCACCATATCGGCTGTAAAATCATCGCCATCCAGTAATTGATCGGCTTCGATTTCCATTTGTTCTGAAATCAAGAACTGGTAGAACTCTCTGCATACACATATTTCAGCTCCCTGCCTCTTCAATAATTGAAACAGGTTGGCGGCGTGAAAAGACTTTTTGGGCTGATAAGTATTTCCGAAGATGGCAAATTTCATAAGCTGTATCATTGGTTTCGGTTGCAAATTTGGCACTTTTTCTTGGATTTCTACTTTAAATAACCAAAAAAGAACGGAGAATGCGTTTCGTATTATTAGGCAACTAATAATAATATTTGTATTTTTGCGGCAAA
>OGFY01002190.1_pt1 | contig 12155 bp, 10 predicted proteins | sample 1570951 | NCBI WGS metagenome assembly OGFY01 (sample SAMEA2581942, study PRJEB24529) | metagenome | biome: Human gut stool | place: China | collected 2011
TACATGCAGACTTTGGGGATATTGTGGAGTATGTGCCGGATGCAGAAATTTGGGATTTGTATAACGAGAATAGAGAGCTTCTGGGAAAAGATCATGTCAGGGGCGAACAGTTACCGATAGATGGCTACCATTTGGTGGTGCATGTATGGATTCGAAATTCTAAGGGAGAGTACCTTATCTCGCAGCGTTCCGCAAACAGGCCGACATACCCTTTGATGTGGGAATGTGTAGGCGGTTCGGTTGTAAAAGGTGAGGATAGTTTATTAGGAGCGATCCGGGAGGCAAAGGAAGAGGTTGGCGTTGATTTAATGCCGGAAAATGGACAGGTTCTTTTTACAAAGACACGAAAAATCATTGAGGGAAAAATCTTTAATGATATTATGGACGTTTGGCTGTTTGAATATGATGGAGAAGTTGATTTGGGCAATGCCACAACGGATGAAGTTGCACAGGTTGCTTGGATGAATCGGGAGCAAATTAAGGAACTGTTTGAACATAATATATTTGTGGAGACACTGGAATACTTCTTTATGGAAGTGGACAAGTAGTAATGAATTGTTTGTCAAAAGTGTTGGTTCATGTAAGAGACTGTTGGAAAAGCTTGTAGTAAAGCGGAGAGGAGAAATTTTAGCAAGTAGTTTGTTAAGAGAAGAATGGAAATGTTATTGATTGAGCCTATAAGCGCAATTACATCTTGGGAAGATTATGAATATCAAGGACATGTAGCTTTGTATATTGCGTTAAAAAGTATATTGGATTTATTGCAAAACGGTAAAAGTATTTCTGGTTATGATTTACAAATTGAAGGTGAAGAAGATTTTTCTATAAGAAAAGATTCTAAATACATTTCATTGCATCAAGTCAAGGCAGGTGCAATAAGACTGGAACAAAATGATAAATTTTCATTCGTAATTGAAATTCTTCAAAATGAAGCGGAATATGGGTATTTTCATATAGCAAATGGAAAAAGAATCCCGGTAGATTTTGTTTCATCAACATTGACATATACTAGTATGCTGAAGAATCAATTAAAGAAAAAAGTAATAGAAAAAAAGGATATTGCGGATACAGATAAAGAAGATGATTATATTGTTCTGGACAAAGTGTCAGGAAATCATAAAAAGGCGGATGTGTATAGTTTAATAAAGTATGTATCTAAAAATTCAAAGGATATAGCTAAGATACAGTCAGTAATTATAGAGATTGATAATGCATTAGATACATACAAAACTATCATAGAGAAGAAAATAGAAGAGTTAAAAAAGGATAATCCGTTATTATGTGATGATGAAGCGTTCTTGTGTGCATATGATGAAAAATACGATAATGTAAAAGAGATTCGCTTAAAAGCATATGGGGTGATAGTTGAAATATTAACGATAAAATGTCCGGAGTATACGTTTGTTGATGTTGATTATGCAGCATTGGTCTATGATCAGCTGTTACTGTACATGAAAAATAGAATTACGGACTTTTATATTGAAAACAGCAAGATTGGAAAATGTATATTGACATTTAGTGAGATGGTAGAGCAGATAATAGTAGATTATCACGAAAGAATAGATACTGTTGCATATCAATATTTTCAGGTGTTAAGAAGCATTCGAGATGCGTATGCAGAGTATCCAAATGAGCCATGGAATCATTGTACTGAAAGCAATTGTAAAGATTGTAATGGTTCTGATGCTTGCAATTTGTTTAAGCAAATTAGTATCTTGAATGAAAAAACGGAAATTGATAAAAATCAGATTATTCATAATTTAATATTAAAAACACCTGTAGTAGGCAAAAACAATAATTTGCCACAAGATAGTTTGGTTTCGCATTTATTTCTTAATCTTTTGGATGAAATCAAAACGTTAGGGCTTGAAAAAAATAATGCATATCAGACAGTAAAAGATGGTAATAAGACATATAGGTTAACATTGGATAGCAGTTATGACATAAATGAATTCCAAAAGAATTTGAGAAAAGAATTGGGAAAAGAATCAGATAGGTCATTACTATACGAATGTGATGTTTTAATTACAGATCGATTATCTGAAGAATCTCTATTTTTTAATGGCGGGGACATAAGTGTGTTAACAGAAAAAGAATTAAAAGAGATAAGTGGAATGACTTCTTCTACAATTGACAAGATGAAGAAAGATTGTAACAGACCTAAAGTTATTAGACTTATAGATAGAAATAAGGCATTAGGAGAATTGAAGTAATGAATGAGATAATGAATAAATTGTTTGAACAATATAATTTTGCTAAAACATGGGAAGAAGATAACAGAATGTTTTATGTTAATACTGATAAAAATGTTGTCAGCTATTTTATCTTGAATTTTATTGACTGTACTAACATTTCAGATAAAGAGGAACTCATAAGAGCAGAATTGGACAAATTAGAGGAAGAATATATTGATGCAGAAAGTGATAAAAAAGGAATAAAGTACTCAATAATTAATTCTTTTAAAACTGTGCAAGAAATATCACAGATTGATAAGAATACATCAGCCATATACCTTGTTAATTTTTCGGAAGAAAATATGTTGACCAAGTACAGAAATTTGATTTATTCAATTGAAGAGTCACCGAATTATTTTAAAAGATATATTTTACCATATACAGAAAAGCAGGTAGTTGGATTAAAAAATGTCTTATCTGATTATAGTGACAAAAATATTGTTGAGATACTTTCAGAGTTGGCGGATGTTGAGGAAAATTACTATTCGCTTATGAATGGTACAAATTATAATAGCGTCTATGAGCTTGTAATTAGACTGTTTTCAAAGATTCCATTTTTACAGTACAAATTCAAGGCAACTTCGGATGATATTTCTTTGGAAAAGATGGTTAAGGATGCATTAGCTAATGATTTGGTAAAATATGATGAAGCAATTAAAGCAAATAAGATTGAAATAGAAGATTTGATAGAACTAGAGGAGATTGCTATCACAGAAAAGGAAATTGATGTGATCTTAAACAAACTAATGGAGGAGGCGTAGTAATGCAGTATAAAATTGTAAATTTACGTGTGAAAAATTTCAAGTGCTTTGATAATGCGCAATTTTATGAATTTCGTATTGAATATGAAAAAAATCCAATTATTTTGTCTGGACCCAATGGTTTTGGAAAAACTACATTTTTTGATGCGATAGAGTTGATATTTTCAAAGAATATTACACGTCTTGATAAAGGAATAGAGAAGAAAACCACAAATTTGGGCAAGAATATTTTGCTTAATAAAGCAAATGAGGATGGATATGTTGTTTTGACTTTAAGGAATGAACAAAGTGAATTCCTTACTATATTTGCGAAAATATTAAACAATAATCATAAATTAGAGGTTGAAGATTCAATTTATTATGGCGAAATTAGGGAGTTTATTTCCGCTGACAAATTAGATGGTTTTCTTGGTAGTTATGATCATTGGAAAGATGCTGTAGATAATGAGAACTTAATAAAATATAGAGCAAAAAACTTTAATGTATATTATTATGTTTCACAGGCCGAATCTGTACACTTTTTAAAAAGAACAATATCTGATAGAAAAAATGCTATGAATGTTTTGTTAAATACGGGTTTTATAGACGACAGAAAAAAAGTAGTAATAGATCTTATTGGGAGTAGAAATGGGCTCAGTGGTCATCTTATTAATGATGAGATTATGACACTGGATAGTGAATTGAAAAAGAAGGCGGCAATACTAAAAGCATTATTGAAGAGTAGCATACAAGCTGAGGTTGAAAAGATAGAGTATGTAGATTTAGGCTTGTATAATAAAGATTCAAATTTATATTTTTGGGATAGTGCAAGTATTGCAGAGTTAGATAATTCTGAGATTAAGAGAGGAATAAATATATTAGAGAGTATAATTTCATTTTGGGAGAATGAAGATGATTATAGAAATTATCGTTGGAATGAAGATATATCAAAAGTACTGAAAGGAAATTCGATACAAGATTATATAGATTATAGAGAATATATAATTAATAATTCGGTGTCAATGCAAAATGTAGAACAGCAGTTGGAAAAGTGGGATTCCACAATACAAATTTATAATTGTACTTTGTTATTTAGACAGGAAACTCCTGAGGAGACTAGCTATAAAGAAGAGGATATTATTGCGTTAAAAAAATTAATTCCGAAATTGGAGAAATATGATTTTTCATTAATTAAAAGCATTACAGGTGAAATTCTTAGTTTAAGAAGTACTTTTTCTACAAATCAAAAAGTAATAGACAAATTAGCAAACGCTCGAAATGCTTTGAAAAATGCAAAAAATGAGTATGACGAACAAGGAACGGCATGTCCATATTGTAATACAAAATTTGCTAATACAACTTTATTGAATGATGGTTTTGAGGAAGTAGAGAAATTGCTGCAAATTGAAAGTGGGAGTATAGGGGAACGGATAGCACTGAAAAGAAAAGAATTGGAAAGTGCGGTTGAAAAAGTAAAGGAGATAGTACATCCATATGTGGATGGACTAGATGAAAGTGTTATTGATTTGCTAATACAGAGAAAAACATCTTTAAAAGGGTTTATCAGTGATTCGGGAAGGGTAGCTAATGTTGAGAAAGTGGTAAAATATCTTGCTACTACAGACTATGTGTCTGAAACAGAAGGCAATAATTTGATAATAGATATACAAAGAGTGTTATCTGGGTTAGTCAGGAATATAGAGAATCAAGAATTTGATAATCTCTATATTAAGCACAAATATGAAAAGGTAGAGGAACTTTATGGCGAAGATATAAAGAATATGATGGAGCAGATGACAGTAGAAACACTAAAGAAAAAATTTAAATATTTAGAAAAGGTTGTCTGGGAAAAGGAAAATACTGAAATTTATGTAATTAAGGGGGAAATGAAAGACTTAATTGTTAGAAAAGAAAAGATAACAAGGATTCGTCAACAGTTGAATGAATTGAGCAAGGTGTATGACAAATCAGTAGAAGAGTATAAGAATATTACTTTGAAACAATTGAGAGTACCATTGTTGATATATACAGGGAAAATTCTACAAGACTATCAAAATGGTTTGGGGGTATTTGTAAGTAAAGATGAAATGAGGTTTGTCTCGAATGGAGATGCCAAGCACGACATATTAAATACATTTAGTTCGGGACAACTTTCAGGATTTGTTTTGTCGTTCCTTTTTGCGATGAATAAACAGTACATAAAAGCATCTTCTGATGATATCGGATTTATTCTTATTGATGATCCGGTACAAACTATGGATGATATAAATATTTCTTCATTAATTGAAGTGCTTCGAAATGATTTTTCTGATAAGCAAATAATATTGTCAACGCATGAAATGGATAAAGAAAACTATATTTTGTATAAATTTTATAAATATAATAGGATTGGACAATCTTTTAATGTAAAAGAAGAAATTTATGGGTAAATACAATACTATGCACAAGCGTAATATTATGTGAAAATTGGAGGCGATAGAATGACAAGTGATTTTATGAAAGAATTGCTTTCAAAAGATGAAAAAATAACAGTAGAGTACAAAACCTGTCAGTATGGCATTCAGGAAGATGTGTATGAAACAGTATGCTCTTTTTCTAACAGATATGGTGGGTATATTATCATGGGTGTGGAAGATGACGGGACGCCAATAGGTATTAATCCGAATATGGTTAAGGATATGAAAAAGAATTTTGTGAATCAGCTAAATAACTCGGATAAGATGTCACCAACATTATATCTTTCAATAGAGGATATTGTATATGAAGGGATGACGCTGTTATGGGTGTATGTTCCGCCAACATCTACTGTAGAAAAGTGTGCAAACAGGATCTATGACAGAAATGAAGATGGGGACATGGATATTACGGACTCTCCGATTCAACTACAGAATATGTATAACAGAAAAAGCAACACATATGCGGAGCACAAGATATTCCCATATGTTACAATGGAAGATTTACGCATGGATTTGATGGATAAAGTAAGAAATCTTGCAAAGAGCAAAAATCCGGATCATCCTTGGTTGAAAATGTCGGATGAGGAAATATTGAAGAGTGCTGGCTTATGGGAAAAAGATTTTTCATCAGGTATTCAAGGATATAATCTTGCAGGTGTGTTATTGTTTGGCAAAGATGATGTGATAAGGTCTTGCTGTCCTGGATATATTACCGATGCATTATATAGGGTTGAGAATCTAGATAGGTATGATGATAGATTGCAGGTAACAACTAATTTAATAGAGGCATATGATCTTTTAATGGAATTTGTTGCAAAGCATACATCAGATAAATTTTGCTTAATCAACAATATTAGCACGAGTATTAGAGGTATTATTTCAAGAGAGGTTATTGGTAATATACTTGTGCATAGGGATTATTCAAGTGCATATCCAGCAAAGGTGATTATCGAAAAAGATTGGATGAGAACAGAAAATTGGTGCATTCCTAGACGCCATGGAAATATTATGAGTGATGAGTTTACTCCATATCCAAAGAATCCTTTAATTCAGCAATTTTTTGCTAATATTGGTAGAACAGATACTATTGGTTCGGGAGTAAGAAATCTTTATAAGTATACACCAATGTATTCAGATGGCGGTAAACCAGAGCTGATTGAAGATGATGTATTTAGAATTAATATACCATTAGACAGAATTGCGGCAGATGAAGCAACAGAACAGAAAACATTATCTGAAAGAGAACAGAAAATTTATAATATGATTTGCGAGAATCTACATTTGTCAGTTGAACAGGTAATGGCAGAATTGGATATATCAAGATCAACAGTGTTTAGAGATTATGCGAAAATTAAGAAAGTAACAGGTGCTGCTTACGATAAAAAGACTTCAACATGGACATTGTAATGAGACAGTCTCAAGTTAGTCTCAACAAAGTCTCATAAATTTTGACACTTTATGAGACTGAAGAAAAATCTAAAAATGTGATAAAATCGGGACTTTTAACGTGTTGGAAAAACTTAGTCTCAAGTCAGTCTCAACTTAGTCTCATTTTTAAGGTAAGGTTATGAGACTGAGTTGAGACTAAAAATGATTAATGAATTTATATGATTTATCGATTGGAGAAGATAAAATGAATCAATTTCTATCTATAGCATTAAAAACACATTTTGAAAGTCTGAAGGTTAGTGGTAAGGGAGAAAATTATTGGCAATGTTATCAAGCTTTTTTAAATTACTGTGATATATATGGAGATTGTGATCTTAAGGATTTGTTTAATAACAAATTATTAAGGCAGGATATAGTGCGCGCATGTGTGTTATATTATAATTCTAGTGCAAAGGCACATAGAAAAGAGGCAGTTAATAGATTTTTGTCTGCAATCGATTTGTTCTATAAAAACTATATAAAAAAGATGGGTGGGATAGAATGTAGTGCACTTGAAGGTGGATGTAGGAACAATGAAATGATTGAAGATATTGAAAAATGTCTCAATACAAAATTAAAGCAAGAAATATATTGTCCGATAGATGATAAGATTGAAATTGAGATAATAAAAATTTGCAATAATCTAAAAAAGAGTGATTTTTATAAATTTGGGCAAAAGATATTATGCAACCTTCTCTTAAAATATGGATTTAAACTAAACTTATTAGTAAACTTAAAAAAGGCTGATGTAAATGACATTGATGGAATTATTACAATTAGAAATAAAGATAGTGTAATCAATCTAAGTGTGGATAAGTCAATGGTATCTGATATTAGACAATATAATATGGTACATAGATATCCTAATAGAGAATATTTCTTTTTGAATACAAAGGGAAAGAAGATTACCTCCAGTTCGGCACTGGCTACGATACAAGAAAAATTAGAAGAAGTTAATAACATAAATACAACAACACTTGCATTAAAGGGTGTTTCAAAACTTATTCAGAAAGGACTAACTTTAAGTGAGATAAAGTATCTTACGGGGTTTGAAACTAAGAAGATAGAGGATGTTTCTAGGTGGTTGATGAATCAGGAGGATGTAGAAAGTGTTATAAATAATAAGCTTAATTTAATTGATATATAATGGAATGCGAAATTATAGACAAAGGAAATAATAAGTAATGAGAATTAGAAATTCTTTTGAGAGATTATCGGATTGGCAGGAAAATTATATAGAATGTCTCAGTAGAGCATGTGTAATTTTGGAAGTAGGATTAAAGTCTGCATCAGAGAATTCAGGGAGTTTATTATAGTAATGCCGAATCTGAACTATGATATTCCTCAAGATTTTGAAGAAAATGAGATAAGGTCCGAATTTGCAAGAACAAGAATGCAGATTATTTCGATACAAATAAAGAAATAAATAGTTCTATTGCAGCAAAATTATTGAAAGTGGAAATAAAAAAGTCGGAAAAGGATAAAAGATGAAAGTAAAATTAGAAGACATAATCGAGGCAATGGAATTTGCCAATATGGAAACAGAATATTATTATGATACCCACAATGAAAAAGTTCTGATGTTGTTTGATGGAATGGTGGATGGTGAAGACAATCCGGAACTCTTCGAAGATATTAAAGAGGGATTTGTCGAGGATTATATACCGTTACCGGGACAATACGATATCAATGAGTATCGAATAATGGAAGAGTTTATATACGAGCTTCCGGCGGGAAAGAATCAGGATGTATTGGCAAGGACAATTCAGGGAAGAGGTGCTTTTAGAAGATTTAAGGATAAATTGTATGACTTGAATCTGGAAAAACAGTGGTACCAATATCGTGAAGAAGCCTATGAAAAAATAGCAAGGCAATGGTCTGAAAGACATAAGATTGATATTGTTGAATGAAAGAAAGAGGTGCTGCTATGATACCAACAGAAGATATTATGCCAATAGTGAAAAATACAATCGCTGCATCAATTAAATGTAACACCCATCGCGGATACATTGGTTGGAGCAGCTGCGATAATATTTGTATGGATATGCATGACTGTCTTGATATGTGTGCTGAGACTTTAGAAATGCGTGCTTATTTGGTTGCACTTGAGGCGACTACATACATTTTGATAGCCGGTGTTAAGTTAGCATCTCATGCAGATAGTAGTTCGGGAATGCTTACGGATGTTATCATGTGTACATACGAACTGATAGATCAATGCACAAAAGAAATCAAAAAACAGGACAAACAAATGAGGGATCAAGCACTTGCATTGATGATAAAAGTGGCAAAAAGGAGTGTGTTTGATGGTTGGACTGACTGGCGTTATGATTTGCTGAAATGTGGGATTTGCCTATGCGATGAAAAGAGTGCAAAGAAGCTTGAAAAGGTTTTGGATACCCTTTTGGAAATTTCACGGGAGGATTATTACCCGGAATATACGAAAAAAGAAGATTTGATTGTAAGATACCTTTTACATAGACATTTATATGGCAAAAAGAATACACAGAAGGAACTATATCAGAATATTGCAATAAATGAACTCCGTATTATTGCTATCAAGGATGCTATGGAAGACAAGAACTATGATGAAGCAGAGAAACTTTGTTTAGAGAAAGCAAACGAAGAAGAGACATGGCATTATCGTAGCAGTAATCCGGAAGATTGGAATAATATGCTATATGACATATATAAGACAGCAAACAGTACGGAAAAGCAAATCACACAGGCAAAAAAACTGCTATTAATGGGAAATGAGAAGTTCTGGGATGTTTTGAAACAGATTTATAAAAAGTGTGGTGCGTGGAATGAAAATTACGAGAGCCTATTGGATGAATTAAAGGATAGCAAGCGAACTGTTTGCTATCGTAGTGTTCTTATTTCTGAAAATGAAAAGAAGAGATTGCTTGATGATGTAATGGAGAATCCGTATGATTTGTTTTATTATGGGAAATATTTGGTGAAGGAATATCCGGAACAGGTATATGAGTTGTGTTATAAGAAAATAAGTGAGAGTTGTGCTCAGGCAAAGGATAGACGAGAATATAAAAAGATAACGAAGAATATTGCACAGCTTATAAAATGGAAGGGGAATGATACTGCTAAATCTCTAATTGAGGAATTGATGCAGAGATATCCAAGAAAACCAGCATTGTTGGATGAATTGGAGAAGGTGGAGAAGAAACTTTAGGAGGAAAATGATGTTCTTATTTTGTAATGAGGATAAAAAGAAAAAAGAGAGACTAAATAGCGTGTTGAAGACAACACATAATCTCATCAAAAAAAATGATATTAAGGATGTGAGAAAAAATCCTGTTTATTCACTTATAAGAGCAATGTCAAATTATCATTTATATGATATAGTACGTGAATTGTATGAGGATGAAGAAGTTACAGATGTTCAAAGTATATACAAAGATATAGGAGAGTATTTAATTAATAGCGATAAACTTAACAATAGTAAGAGTTTTGAATTAGGAGAGAGCAATATTAATATAGATTTATCAAAAGATGCAATATTGGTATGTGCGTGGAATAAAGAACGATTTGTTAATGCATTATTAAATATAGGGCAAAATGTAGGTAATTTATTTGAATATGACAAAATAAATCATATGGCCACATATATTTATCCTATAGGTTTAACAATTGTTTATAATGGAAATCATTCCACTTTGTCGGGCATTTTAAAGGGAGAAGGAACGATACAAGCAAATCAGACATATGATCTTGTACCAACATATGATTATATGTATTTTGATGGTATTTATTTCAGAAATAAAATGAATGATGAAAAATTATATAAGGTAGCGAGATTTGAAATTGGTGCGTTATATGAAATTGGCAGAATATTAGCAGAAAATGGAATAAGATAAACTTCAATAATCATTTGGGCTAAGGTTAAAGAAGTTTATCTTAATATAAGCAGATCGGAACTAATAATTGAACCAATTCATAGCATCCACATAATTCTGCAATCCGTTTTCTTTCAATGCGAATTTGGCATAAAGCAGAGGTGTTTCCATTGCCAACCGGTATAGATATACAACATCATTCGGGTCATCAAAGATAACAGAGGAATTACATTCCTTGCAACGGATAACAAGAATTGTGTTCTCATCGATGTTGGCGATAATGGAGTCTGTGGCGGGTTCGTACATACCGAATAGAAAATTAAGATTATTGTTCATGACAGTCTCCTTCCCACAGATATTTTGCACCATCCAGCAGGTCGATAATAGCTGTAAGCATATTAGTGTATTCGATATGTAAGTCCTTAATGGCTTCTGACGTAGGAAGAGTATCGGGAGTGCAGTTTGGTGTGGTAAATGCTTTCTGCATTTCAAGTAATTGCAGATACAGAGCATTAACAGTCTGAACAAGCGGATATATAGTTTCTTTCTTGCCGACAACGCAGATGCGGTTATAGATGCAGGAACGGACAAAGTAATCTTTTTTCATCATGCCACTGGCAAGGATGCGGGCTTCGATTTGTTTGTGTTCAGCATCGCTGATTCTAAAACTTATAGTTGGATGTTTATGTTGATTGCTCATAGAAAAGCTCCTTTCATAGTGGGTGTGGCAGCAGGCACAGTTAAGCACCCACAAGCCACATTTGATTATTCGTTTTTAGTAGTAAAAGTAGATTATATCTGCCATGGATTTCATAGAAGCAACAGGGAATAATTGCAACTAATTTGCTACTAAAGTTTTTAAAAATGATATGAAAAGAGTAACATTTGATGAAATAGATGTGGTGGAATGTCGCATCAAATCAGCATTTTCGATTTGATGATACTTCCTTTGGAAAGAGTTTGGATGGTGGAAAGTATCCAATGGGGCAGTAGACTTCTCATTCACAGGTCTTGCATGTAATGAATACGGCTGGTGGTATGTAGAAAATGGAGCAATCAACTTCTCTTACAGCGGTATGGCAGAAAATGAGTACAGCTGGTGGAAAGTAACTAATGGTACTGTAGACTTTACTTATAGTGGTCTTGCCAGCAATGAAAACGGAGAATGGGTAATCAGAGATGGTCAGGTAGACTTCGGTTACAATGGCTTGGCAGAATATAATGGCGGTCTGTTTAAAATAGCAGGTGGCTTGTTAGATAATGAATATACAGGAACATATTATAATGATGGTACATATTATTATGTTGATAAGGGAACAGTAAAAGCGTCTGCACCTGAGGGAACGCAGGAGGCTGAACTGCTGGCGATTAATAAGTTTGTATTTGATGGAATATTTCCTAGTCTTGTTGATGGTAAAACAATGTTTGTTGCATATACTTATA
>OGFY01002196.1_pt1 | contig 12140 bp, 10 predicted proteins | sample 1570951 | NCBI WGS metagenome assembly OGFY01 (sample SAMEA2581942, study PRJEB24529) | metagenome | biome: Human gut stool | place: China | collected 2011
TTTTGAAATTAAGGTTGAGGTTTTTCGGGACCTCAACTTTTTTTGAATGTATACATAACATTTTAGAAAGGTATGGTTAGTGATATGAAGCCATCAGGAATTGGGGGACAGGCTGTAATTGAGGGAATTATGATGCGTAATAAGGATAAGTATTCTATTGCGGTCAGAAAACCCGATAATGAAATAGAAGTTGTTGTAAGAGAAAGCAGACTCATAACAGAGAAGCATCCATGGCTCAATCTTCCTATAATCAGAGGAATTGTTAATTTTGTTGATTCACTGGTCACTGGGATATCAACAATTAATTATTCAGCGTCTTTTTATGATGATCCTGCAGAACAGGAAAAGACTAAGATTGATGAGGTTGGAAAGAATATTCTTAAAGACAAATTTGAATCAGTATTAATGGCAGTAACGGTTATTCTGTCAATATTCTTTGCAATCGGATTATTTATGGTTCTTCCTTATCTTGCAACAAGATTAATATCGAAATACATAATTTCTAAGGCTCTTCTTAATTTTATAGAAGGTATTGTGAGATTATTAATATTTGTTATATATGTATCGCTTATCTCCATGATGAAAGATATTAAGAGAACTTTCATGTATCATGGTGCTGAGCACAAATGTATCAACTGTATTGAGAATGGTGCCAGACTTACACCAGAGAATGTAAAGAACAGTTCAAGATATCATAAAAGATGTGGAACAAGCTTCTTATTCTTTGTAATGTTTATAAGTATTGTGTTTTTTATATTTATAAGAGTTGATAATGTTGCATTGCAGATATTAGTAAGAATTCTTCTTGTTCCTGTTATTGCAGGTGTTTCTTATGAAGTTATAAGATGGGCAGGAAAGAATGACAATGCATTTGTAAGAGTCTTAAGCAAACCGGGAATGTGGTTCCAGAAGTTAACAACAAGGGAACCTGACATGGATATGATAGAAGTTGCTATTAAAGCTGTTGAAGAAGTATTTGACTGGAAGCAGTTCCTTGCTGAATATTATGCAGAGGAGGAGAATCCTGTTGAGGCACTTGTTGCATCTGAGGCAGAGCTTGCAATTTCAGGAAGTCTTATTCATGGAAATGAAGAGACAAGAACTATAGATTTTGAAGAGCAGAAAGCTGAAAATAGTGCAGAGACAGAATTAACGCCTGAACAGAAATACATCCAGACCGGAAAAGAACTTGGATATGGTAAAGATGACCATGATGATCCATCAGCTATAGAAGGATTTGAATTCATGGATACTCCGGCATATATAGATAACTCACAGTCTGATACAGATAAAGATGCTGCCGAGGAGCTTTCAGAAGAAGAGGTTGTAGCTGGTTTTGAATTCGAGACTGAGAAAGAGGAGCCTGAGGAGTCATATTCTGAAGATGTTCCTATGTTTAAACAGAAAAGGCTGGAAGACAAGTAGCTATGATGACAATCAGACAAGCAGTAAACTGGGGTGCTGAAAAGCTTAGAGACAATAATGTTGATAATGCAGAGTATGACAGCTTTGAATTGTTGTCGTCTATTAATGGAATGACAAGAACATTTTATTTTATTAATGGAGATAACGAACTGTCAGAGAAAGATTTCAGTTTATTTAAGGAATATATAGAAAAGAGAGCATCTCATAAACCATTGCAGCATATCCTCGGGAAAGCATATTTTTATGGATATGAGTTCGTGGTTAATGAAAATGTACTTATACCAAGGCAGGATACAGAAATTCTTGTCAGCGAGGTTATTAAAGTCGCAAAGGATGGATATGATATACTTGATATGTGTACAGGTTCAGGATGTATAGGTATAACACTTGCAAAGAAATTTCCTGATAGCAATGTGACAGGTGTTGATATATCTGATAAGGCATTAGCTGTAGCATGGAAGAATAAATGTAATCTTGATGCGGACAATATTGATTTCATACAGAGTGATTTATTTGCTGCATTAGGAGCGGACAGGAGATATGATATAATAGTGTCTAATCCGCCATATATACCAACTAAGGTAATTGAGGGACTTCAGGATGAGGTCCGTCTGCATGATCCAATGCTTGCACTTGATGGAACAGAGGATGGTCTCATGTTTTACAGAAGAATTACTGATAAATCAGGGGATTATCTTAAGATGAATGGTTATCTGTGCTATGAAATAGGGGCTGAGCAGGCAGCAGATGTTTCAGATATTATGAAACAGGCAGGCTTTAAAGATATAGTGGTGGTTAAGGATTTAGCGGGTCTTGACCGTGTTGTTATGGGGAAAAAGTAACAATTAATATAAGTTTTATTAATTATAGAAAGGGAAAGTGACATAATATGTTTGATAGACTTGAAGATACAGTCAACAGATATGAAGATATAACTGCTGAACTTGGTAATCCGGATGTAGTTAATGACCAGGAAAAGTTCAGAAAGCTTATGAAGGAGCAGAGCAGTCTTGCACCACTTATAGAGACTTATACTGAGTATAAGAACTGTAAGAAGAATATTGAGGACAGTCTTGCTATTCTTGATGAAGAGACAGATGAAGAACTCAAAGAGATGGCTAAAGAGGAACTTAATGAGTCTAAGGCAAGAGTTGAAGAATTAGAACATGAATTAAAGATTCTTCTTTTACCTAAAGATCCTAATGATGACAAGGATATCGTTGTCGAGATAAGAGCAGGCGCTGGTGGAGAAGAGGCAGCACTTTTTGCAGCTGAGCTTTTCAGAATGTATGTACATTATGCACAGGCAAGGGGCTGGAAGGTTGAAGTATTAAGCGGTGATGAGACTGGTATCGGTGGTATGAAGGAAGTTGAATTCATGGTTAAGGGACAGGGTGCTTACTCTATTATGAAATATGAGTCAGGTGTTCACAGAGTACAGAGAATCCCAGTAACTGAATCTAATGGACGAATCCAGACTTCTACAGCTTCTGTAGCTGTTATGCCAGAGGCAGAAGAAGTTGATATCCATATCGATGAGAAGGATATCCGTATCGATGTTATGAGAGCTTCTGGTAATGGTGGTCAGTGTGTCAATACAACAGATTCAGCCGTTCGTCTGACACATATACCAACCGGTATCGTAATTTACAGCCAGACCGAGAAGTCCCAGCTTCAGAATAAGGCGAAGGCATTTGCGCTGCTCCGTTCCAAGCTGTATGATATGGAGCTTCAGAAACAGCATGATGCAGAAGCTGCAGACCGTAAGAGCCAGATCGGAACCGGAGATCGTTCAGAGAAGATTCGTACTTATAACTTCCCGGAAGGCCGTGTAACCGATCACAGAATCAAACTCACCTTGTATAAGCTGGAACAGATCTTAAACGGTGATCTGAATGAGATTATCGACAGTCTGATCGCAGCAGACCAGGCAGCCAAGCTTTCACAGGTGAATGAGGAAGAATAAAAGAAACCCTCGATATTGAAAAAAACAAGTTGGCATCTGCCTGATCCGGCAGATGCCATTTTTAAGTAAAAGAGGGTGTTGGCGAAATAAACCGAATAAATAGTTCAAATTGATTGACATATTTTTGAATAAGTGGTTATATTATATGTGGCTTAAATGGACATACTAATGATAATTTACAGATATGAAATGAGGTAGCTAGATGTATAAAAAGAATGTAAGGTTCTTTTTTGCTTTGTTCATGGGCAAACTGGCAAGAACCATGCAGAGAATGTTGAAGATGAACGCAAGTTATTTTCCGGGAAAGCTGGCAGTCAAGCTTTGTCCGGATTTCATGGGATGTATAGATAAACCGAAAACGATCATAACAGTAACAGGAACCAACGGCAAGACAACAGTATGTAATATGATCATAGATATTCTGGAGGCAAATGGCTATGACGTTTTGAACAACCGTGCTGGTTCTAATGTGAATGCCGGAGTAGCGAGTTCATTGATCGCAGGAAGTACTCTGACAGGAAAGGCAAAGAAAGAATATGCAGTATTTGAAGTCGATGAAAGAAGTTCAAAGCTGATCTATCCATACGTAAAACCAACATATGCGGTATGTACGAACCTGTTCCGTGATTCCATTCAGAGAAATGCAAACCCGGAGTTTATTTTTAACTTTATCAATAATAATATGCCAAAAGAATCACATCTGATCTTAAATGCGGATGATCTGATCAGTTCAAATCTTGGATCGGAAAATGAAAAAACATACTTTTCAATCAACAGACTTCCATCTGACCGGGAGGAATGTATTAATCTGATCAATGATATGCGGATCTGTCCAAAGTGTCATCATAAATTAAAATATAACTATGTCCGGTATCATCATATTGGAAAAGCTGTCTGTGAGTTCTGTGGATATACGTCACCGGAAGGCGATTATAAGGCAGATGTTGATTATGAGAACAAAGTAATAACAGTTACACATAATGAGAGCAGGGAACAGTATCCGATGATCAGCAACAGTACATTTAATCTGTACAATGAGCTGACTGCAGTTACCGCTCTTCGTGAATTTGGTTTGACAGGTGAGCAGATCCGGAACGCGATCCAGAATCTTAATATTGTGGAATCGAGATATTCCAGAAGTACAGTGGATGGGATCACGATAGTGACCAATATGGCAAAAGGACAGAATCCAATTGCATGTTCCTGTGTATTTGATTATGTGTCTAAGGAACCGGGAAATAAAGAGATCATTCTTTTGCTGGAAGATATATTTGACCGGAAAAATTCATCTGAAAATATGACATGGATCTTTGATACGGATTTTGAGTTCTTAAATCAGCCGAATATTACGAACATCGTAATAGGTGGTCTGCGGACGAAAGATTATAAGCTCCGTTTAATGATGGCCGGGGTTCCGGAAGAAAAGATCAAAGAGACAACGGATGAAGCAGGTGCATATAAATCCCTGAATCTGGATGGAACAGACAGTGTATACATTCTTCATGATATTCATGAAAATGATACAGCGCTTGTACTTCGGGATAATCTGAAACAATATTTGAAGGAAAGAGAGGCATAACAAATGGGAACAGATATTACAATAGAAGTTCTATATGGAGAATTTGCCAATCTTTTCGGTGAATTACAGAACGTAAATTATTTAAAAGACTGTATGCCGGAGGCAACAGTTATTTATACCGGCTTATATGATAAACCGGCATTTACAGAGGGCAGGGCAAACCTTGTATATATGGGAGCAATGACAGAGAATCAGCAGGAATTGGCGATTCAGGCATTGAAACCATATAAGAAAGAGCTGGAAGAGCAAATCGAGGCTGGAACAGTATTTCTCTTTACCGGGAATGCAGTCGAGATCGTTGAACAGTACATTGAGAATGAAGATGGAAGTCGAATAGAAGGACTTGGTATTTTTAATACCTATGCAAAGAGAGATATGATGCATAGATATCATTCTCTTGTATTTGGACAGTATGAAGATATAAAGCTGGTTGGTTTTAAAGCGCAGTTCAGTCATTCTTATGGAGATAATTCAAAGGATTATTTCTATGATGTGATTCGCGGGGATGGTTTTCATCCGGGAATAAAACAAGAAGGTTTGAAGAGAAAGAATTTCTTTGCAACATATACAGTTGGACCATTTCTTATTATGAATCCGTTGTTTGTGAAATATCTGATGCAATTACTTGGTATAAAAGAACCGGTTCTTGCGTATGAATCCGTTATTATGGAAGCATACAGACAGCGTTTGGAAGAGTTTGAAGATGAAAAATTAAAATATCAGTAAGAGAATATAAAGGAAAAACTTTCGGATATGACCTTGTATTGTAAAACAGAGGTTCCTATCCGGAAGTTTTTATTTTACAAAGTTATCAGGAGAGTTGGCGTTTTTGCTATATAAGTATATTAACAAATATTCACTTGACAAAAAACAGGTAACATGAAACTATGGATGTAGGATTTTTTGTTACAGGAAGGAATGGGAGGTTACTTAATATGGATATAAATAATACACCGCCAAATTTTGGAGAACAGCCGAATTATAATAATGTACCGCCAAACTATAATAATGTGCCACCAAACTTTGGAGGACAGCCAAACTATAATAATGTACCACCGAATTTTGGAGGACAATCAAACTATAATAATGTGCCGCCAAATTTTGGATGGCAGTCAAATTACGATTATAAGCCGAGAAGATCAAGACCGGGGGTATCGCCCGAACGGTTTGAGATTTTTGGCGGTTTTGCGTTTGGTTATGCCATGATCTACAGTGTGCTGATGTACCGGAATTATGCAAGTATCTGTGCTGTATTCATGGCAGTTATGACCGTTTTGTTTATGAGTTTCAGTATCATGCGCCATGAGAAGAATCTGCCGGTAAATGACGGAGAATCGTTATCTTTTGGGAAACTTTTTGGAAAGCAGACGAAGCTGATTCCGCATTATGCAGGTATCCTATTGCTTGGGGTATCAGTTTGCAGGACCGATGATTCATTTTTGATCGTTTTGGATCATCTTTGCATTTTATTCCTTGTGTGTGCAGGGCTTCTCCGGTATTTTGATGATCTTAAAAACATGGGATTTGTCGAATATGGTCTTACGGTTATCGAGAAGATGGCAGAGCCGTTTACCTGTTTTGACCGTTTTTTCTCAGACTACAGACAATATAACAGAGAACATGAAAATGCAAGAAAACGTGCGAAATTTGTCTATATTCTGATCGGTGTTGTCGTTGCGATTCCGTTGCTGTTCGTAATGATCAGTCTGCTTTCCAGTGCAGATCAGATCTTTGGAGATGCAGTTGAAACATTACTTGGAAATATTTTCCTGTCATGGGATGCAATCTGGTTTCTTGTATTTGCATTTGCGGCGTTATTATTTACATATGGTATCATTGTGTCAGCACCGTTTGGAAGCAGACATCACAGACAGACAAAAGAAGGAACACATGAACCTATCATTGCGATCACGGCAATGGGACTGCTTACCCTGGTGTATCTGTTGTTTTCAGTGATCCAGATCCTATATCTGTTTACAAATAATATGTCACTGCCGGATGATATGACTTATGCGGAATATGCCAGACAGGGATTCTTCCAGCTTATGTTCGTATCGGTGCTGAATGTGATACTGGTATTAATCTGTCATGCAATTTTCAGTAAAAGTACGGTGCTTAATATCGTACTGACTATTATGTCGGCTTGTACCTATGTGATGATCGCATCTTCGGCACTTCGTATGACAATGTATATCAAAGCATATGATCTTACTTATATGAGGATTCTGGTATTTGCAGCACTGGCTGTTCTTGCTGTGGTGCTTGCAGGCGTGATTGTCAGAATCTATGCTGACCGTTTTCCACTGGTGCGTTATTCGATGTTTGTGATCGTTACTGTATATATCATCGTATCATTCCTTCGACCGGCTTATCTGGTTGCCAGATATAATCTGGAAAATCAGGATCCAAAGGATGTGGATTTCCGGTATGTGACGTCACTTGGTGCAGATGGAGCGGAAGAAGTATATGAGTTCATCGTAGATAACTATATGACGGGACAGGATGATGATTACTACGAGTACGATAACTACCAATACGACGATTATTATAACAAATATAATAATTATAAGGATATCGAGGGCTTCTCGTACGACAGAATGGAATGGTATTTTAATGGCATCCGGGATACCTATAAAGAAAAAGGTGCGATCCGTGGATTTAACTTCTCAAGAAACAAGGCAGAGAAATATGCAAAACGTTTCTTTAAATGGTATGGAGAAGATGAATAAGGTACATTAATTTAGAATTAAAATGCGTTGCACCTATTGTAAAAAAATGGAAAATAGTATAAGATAAAACTAAATTTGGGGCATACAGATGAGAGGTCAGAATGCCACCGGATAAAAGATGATTTTATGGAGGTAGTAGAAAAAATGAAAAAAGCAACAAAGAGATTATTAGCTGTATTTTTAGCTCTTGCAATGGTATTCACATTATTAGCAGTACCGGCAACCAGCATGAAGGATGTAAGCGCTGCAACAAGCAAAAAGGTTTATTTTTATCCAAGTAACGGAGTTGTTACTTACAAGCCTGGGGATCAGTATTCTTCATATTACACTATAATTTCAATTATAGGATGTTCTAAAAAGTCAGAGATCAAAAAATTAAAAAGCACGAACAAGGATATCCGTGTAGAAGCAAAAGATGGATATGTTAAAGCATATTTTGGCAAGAAGGCAGCAACAACAACAATCTCCTGTACAGCAAAGGGAGTAAAGATCAAGACAAAGCTTACGGTAAAGAAGTATACGAATCCGGTAAAGACGTTCAAGATTGGCAGCAAGAATTACGCATCCAAATATGCAAAGAATGATGATTACAGATTGAATAAGAAAGTATCTAAAAAGCAGTTATCGATCAAAGCTAACGCAGGATGGAAGATTCGAAGCGTATATGTTGTAAATGGGTCAACAAGAAAATCTTATACATGGCTCGACAAAACAAGTTTTTCAAAAAAGATTACGTTATCCAAGGTAAATAATGCATATGTATATGTTGTGATGTATAATACAAAGACTGGTGCTGGTGAGACATTATATTATTACTATTCCAATAGAACATATTAATTTTTAAGAAAAGAAATAAGGAGAATCCTGAAAAAACAGGGTTCTCTTTTTAATTGGATGAAACAGAATATATTGAGAACATTTATAAGGTGTGGTATACTTTACATAACGATTTGGTAAAATATATCATGTGGTTTTAAAAACCATATTTACCATAAAATGGTAATGGAGGATGTTAAAATGAATGATTATGTTATATTGACAGATTCATCCTGTGATCTGCCGGATGATATCGTAAAGAAATATCAACTGGAGATCTTACAACTTGATTTTATTGTTGAAGGAGAGGGAAGCTTTCATAATGATCAGGCAGACATTGAGAAAGTATATAGCAAATTAAGAAATGGGGCAAATATCAAGACTTCTGCAGCGAATATCTCGCAGGCATCGGAGGCTATAGAAGCATTATTTAATCAGAAGAAAGATATCTTATATCTGGGCTTTTCATCCGGACTTAGTTCTACTTATCAGACCGTGTATATGGCTGGTCAGGAATTGATGGAGGAGTATCCGGAACGAAAGATGGTCAGTGTTGATACTCTTGCGGCATCTATGGGACAGGGACTTTTGGTATACAAAGCATGTCAGGCAAGAGATGAAGGAAAAGGTCTGGAAGAAAATGCACAGTATATCGAAGATATAAAATTAAAACTGTGTCACTGGTTTACAGTAGACGATCTGTTTTTCTTAAAAAGAGGCGGACGAGTATCCGGTGTGACAGCGACAGTTGGCACAATGCTGTCGATCAAGCCGATCCTGCATGTGGATGACGAGGGACATCTGATCAATGTAAGTAAGGTCAGAGGAAGAAAAGCAGCGATCACAGAGCTTGCAAACCGGATGGAGAAGCTGGCGGTACATCCGGAAGACCAGGATATTTTTATCAGTCATGGTGATTGTATAGAAGATGCAGAGAAACTTGCTTCTATTATTAAAGAGAGATTCGGAAATGACAGGATCATGATATCCTATGTCGGTCCGGTGATCGGAGCACATTCGGGTCCGGGAACACTGGCATTGTTCTTCCTTGGAGAACACAGATAAACAGCTTCTTACAGAATAAGGATAGCCGGAACAAAGTTTGATTAAATAAAAAAATAATTGAGAATCATTCCTAATAACTATTGACATTTATCAAAAATTGTGTAAAATAGAATCATAGAAATTGATAACGTTTCTCAATAAGAATAATAATAGCAAAAAGCAAAGGAGATTTTAATTATGGCAAAGTTTGTATGTAGTGTATGTGGATATGTATATGAAGGAGAAGAAGCTCCTGCACAGTGCCCTGTATGTAAGGCACCTGCTGAGAAGTTCATCAAACAGAGTGATGATAAGACATGGGCATCTGAGCATGTTGTAGGTGTAGCACAGGGTGCACCGGAAGATATCATGGAGGATTTGAGAGCAAACTTCCAGGGCGAATGTTCAGAAGTTGGTATGTACCTTGCAATGGCTCGTGTAGCATTCAGAGAAGGCTATCCTGAGATTGGTAATTACTGGGAGAAGGCAGCTTATGAAGAAGCAGAGCATGCAGCTAAGTTTGCAGAGCTTCTTGGTGAAGTAGTTACAGATTCAACAAAGAAGAACCTTGAGATGAGAGTAGAAGCAGAGCATGGTGCAACTGCCGGTAAGACAGATCTTGCAAAACGTGCAAAAGCACTGAATCTGGATGCAATCCATGATACTGTTCATGAGATGGCAAGGGATGAGGCAAGACATGGAAAGGCATTTGAAGGTCTCTTAAAGAGATATTTCGGTTGATCATTCTATGAATGATGGTGCAAGAGCCGCACAACTCAATAATTAAGAAGTAAATATATAATACACTCTAATAAAAATCCGGCTGACAGGAATTTCCCATCAGTCGGATTTTGTGTTAGTCTTTTAATTTAAAAGATGAAGTTCCATTGTCATCAAAGGTGTCAGGATCTAAGCCGCTTGTGGTTGCTTCAGATGTATTGTTATCTGAAAATGGAGTCGTTGGCTCCTGTGCATTGGGATCGGTATAGCCTGAATTCATGCCGGTGGTCATATCAGGAGTTGTCGGATTGCCATAAGCACCGGTATATGGTTCTGGCTGGATATCCGGACCGTATACAGTGTTCTTGTGACGGATAATACCTAATATAATGAGCAGGATACCAAGACCGAGAACTACAAGACCAATAATGATAGATGTACGGCATCCCTCTTTTGTCATGATCTTAATATAGTACGGAAGCATATAAGAATCCAGTGTAGCTTTTTCTGTGGAGGCAAGAGTGATATCATAGGCAGATTCATACATATCGTAGATATAATTTCTCATATATCCCATAATCTCACTGTCTGATTTGCATAATTTGCCGATGTAGTGTAATGTACCCGGATCTGCACCTGACTGAGACCAGGTGTGATCGGATAAAGCTTCAAGCTCAGACTTTTTTGATTCAGCAATATTCAGTCCAATGTAGTATTCGTTGTCTTTAAGTGCACTTATCAGATAATACTGGTCTGTTGTTCTTTTAAATACATAATTTGTAGTTTCAACATTCTCACAGAAAGAATAAAAAGCATAGTCAACATCAATCTCTACATATTTGCCGGCATCCAGATCCTTTTCAGATGCGGTATTCAGATTGAGCAGATCCCCATTCAGTTTGCTGTAATCCCGGATTCCCTGAAAGGCAAATACGATACCGATGATTATCAATATAATGCCTGGGATCAGGAGATCGGAAACTTTCTTCGTCCTCTTATTTTTGTTAAACATATAATGTCCTCCCATTTTTTGTTTTTGTGAGCAAAAATCTTCTTTTTGTAGTACAATAGAATACAAGTTGCGCTCTTTTGAAATTTTATCAAATCTGCAATCTTTCGACAATGTGAAATCTGCTGAAAAAAAGCAGCTATTATAAAGGTATGCGGGATGTTTGAATATTATTTTTTGGATAATTTGACCAGAGTAAATTATTTCAGAAAAACACGGGAGAAGAAATGGCAAGATGAAAGAACAGTAAGGTAAAAGAATAAAGAATGAGTCGAATGAACATATCAGAAAAGGATTTAGACAGAGATGCAGAAGAATAATTCAACAAATAAAGCAAAATCCACAAATGCAAATAAAGCTAAAACTTCAGGCGGATCAAGAACAACAAATAGAAAAGCAAATAAAAATACAGACAGATCGGCAAACAGTAAGTTCTCATCAGGAAAAAGAAAGCAGAATACAGCGGACAGTAACGACCGTTTTCTGTATCTGATACCGGTTGTTATATGGATGATATTTATATTCTATATGTCAGGAAAGACCGGACAGGAATCCTCCGGACAGAGCGGAAAAATCAGTTTGTTTTTAACTGATCTGTTGGAAAAGGTGCGGCGGGATCCGATACAGGAAATGCAGAATCTACAAGATATTTTGGAGCTTGTTATAAGAAAGACTGCACATATGACAGAATATGCGATCCTGTTCTTACTTTCATATCTGGCAACGGTGAAGATATCCATGAGCCAGAGCAGATTTTATAACAGAAGCATAGCTGTCTTAATTTCGTTATTATATGCCTGTTCGGATGAGAGGCATCATTTATTTATTTCGGGCAGGAGCGGCAAGATGTTC